>Ga0233438_10002793_pt1 | contig 16802 bp, 19 predicted proteins | sample SI_123_September_FD_182720 | JGI IMG/M metagenome (GOLD analysis project Ga0233438, IMG submission 182720) | Seawater microbial communities from Saanich Inlet, British Columbia, Canada - SI_123_September2016_10_MG | ecosystem: Environmental > Aquatic > Marine > Inlet | place: Canada: British...
CCGTATACTGTTCTGGATGAACCATGACTTTACTCCTATGGTTAAATTCGACGATTTAATATAAAAGAGTAAATTGTGGTTCATCGACTAGCCACAACTAAATTTACAGAAACAATGTTGCACTAACACTAAAACGAGCAAATAAATATCCTAAAGTCGGATATCCAGTTAAATAAATCTTTGAATGATAAGCCGATAGTATCAGCGTGCATTGATCGTTTATGTCAAAAAAACTTCGAAGCATTCCAATTAAAAATGACTTTCAAGCAACTCATTGCCCTGTCTTACATTGCTATTTGTGATAATGATAAACGAATTGGTCAACAATCGATTGCCTTACACCGCTTAACCGATGCACTATATAATATTCAGCTTGCTAGTAAAAATAATCAAGAAAAAAAGAATGATTACTTAACCTGTGATAAAGCAATTTTTAATGAAATTTTTGAACAGCTAGTAGGCGTTCACCCAGTGGCCTTGTATGTAGCCAATGATACTGACTATCAGCATATTAGGTGCTTAGTTCAAAAAGGCATATATGATTATTGGATCGATGCAAATCCTAGAATTTTCTTTTTATATATTGCATCAGCTTTTTAATTTGTAACAGTAGTGTCAGATACATAATATTAATTTAGCTGACTATTTATTCCATCACAACCTTGAAACCACCTCACAGTGAATAAACCATTTTTGCCTGTTATTTAAGCGATACGCGTGTGTTGATAAATACGTCGTATGTTGGCTTGATGAACTTTTAAACTGCTTGCAAAGACGTGGTGATCACCATCTGCTACAAAATACCAATTCTTAGTAATTCTGGGGTGAAGGGCTGAAAGAATGGCTGCGCGTGATGGAAAACTGATGGCTGTGGGCGGTAAACCAATATGACGATAGGTATTATAAGGATGATTGAGACGAAGATGCCTAGCATGAACTTTCCCCTTGAGATTTAAGCCATAATGAATGGTTGCATCAATACCAAGATACTTTTTAGCCTTGAGTCGTTTTACGATTACACCCGCTATATCAGGGTATTCTTGGGGGTAGTGACTCTCTTTTTCGATCAGTGATGCTACAATTAAAGCATCATACATATCGCGATATGGTAAGTTCGCATCTCTTTTAGGGTAATGGTTTGATAAAAATTGGACCATCACTTGTTGAGCTTGAGCAATGAGCGATAGACTTGAGTCATTTCGTGTGTAGGCATAGGTGTCTGGCATTAATGTTCCTTCAACACTGGGAAATGGTCCTGGAACTACTTTGGTTAATTCAGGTTGGCTAGGCAATGGCGTTAACTGAGAGTGATGGATAGCTTGTTGAAGGTCTGACCATGTCATCCCAGGTACGATCATGAGCTGGTACTGTCTTACTTGGCCTTTGATCATTTTATTCATGAATGATAGTGGTGTGTCTTGAGGGTTAATACAATACTCACCTGCCTGTAATCGTCGAGCTTGGCCAGTGACTTTTAACCAAAGATATAAACTATCTGACCTCACGCCAAGCTGATTAAGTTGGTGGTTTAACTTTGTAGCATGACTGCCTGGCTTTAGAACGAAACAGTTAACCTGTGAAAGAGCAAAGGGTTGGTGAAGTAAATAACCAAGCCATAACGCAAGGAGTAAAATAAGAAAGAGACTGCCAGATAAAACGACCTGAACGATTCGGCTAATCACAAAAGGATTGAAACATAAGCACTGCGTTTGTCCCACCAAAACCAAATGAATGAGACATTGCACGATAAATCGTTTTAGGTTGGGCTTGATTTGGCACAAGATTTAATCCTTGCGCAGCTTCATCTGGATTGGCTAAGTTGATCGTTGGTGGACACATACTATCTTGCATTGCTTGAATAGTAAAAACTGCTTCAATAGCGCCTGCTGCTCCTAAAGAATGACCAACCATTGATTTAGTTGAGCTTACTGCCAGGTCTTTGACGTGGTCTTGATAAACTCGCTTGATCACTGTCGCTTCAATACGATCATTGTATGGCGTTGAGGTACCATGCGCGTTAATGTAATCAATTTGATTTGGCTTAGCATGTGCATTGTTGAGAGCGCGCTCGATTGCTAACTGTGCACCAGCACCTGTTTCATCTGGCTGAGTAATATGGAAGGCATCAGAACTCATGCCAAAGCCAACACATTCAGCAAGAATATTCGCACCACGTTTCTGGGCATGCTCAAGAGACTCCAGCACCACTGCGCCAGCACCATCTGATAAAACAAAACCATCACGATCCCGATCAAACGGCCTACTAGCACCTTGCGGATCGTCATTGCGGGTCGATAATGCTCTTAGCGCTGAAAAGCCTCCCATACCTGTGTATGTGCCAGCAGCCTCAGAGCCACCAGCAATAACGACTTGAGCATCGCCACATTGAATCGCTCGCATCGCTAAACCAATGGCATGTGTGCCACTAGCACAGGCCGATACTGGCGAGTAACTTGGCCCTCTAAAGCCATAGGCCATCGACACATGACCACTGACTACATTGATAATTGTCGATGGAATATAAAATGGACTAATACGCTTAGCTGACTTTTGATAAGCAATATTAATGTTTGATTCAAGGCCTGCTAAACCACCAATACCAGAGGTCATTATCACGCCAACATCATCTTTATTAATGTCAGCATCCATCAATGCTGACTGAGCAATAGCTTCTTTCGCTGAGATAAGCGCATATTGCACAAATGGATCTGTTTTTTTGACAACTGCTGGATCTAAGTAGTCTGCTGCATTAAAGCTTTGGATCGGGCCATATACTCTAGACCGCAGGCTCTGCCCATTTTCAGATTGGTAAGCAACGATTCCACTTTTTCCAGCCAGAATTTCACACCAAGAATCAGATAAAGATGATCCTAAGCAATTAATGGTGCCTAGCCCAGTAATTACAACTTTTTGATTCATATACGCCTCAACTTGACCTCAATAGCTTGTACTATTCGCTGCCTTTCTTGCTCTTAATTGCGTCAATCGCCATACCCACTGTTTGGATTTTTTCAGCTTCTTCATCTGGAATTTCTATATCAAACTCTTCTTCCAAAGCCATGACTAACTCAACTGTATCAAGTGAATCTGCACCTAAATCATCAGCAAATGATGATTCTTCTTTAACCGTATCTAATTCAACTGATAACTGTTCAGCAACAACTCCACGAACTTTGTCATTTATATCCTCACTCATTTAGACTCCTATCTTTAAGTTCTAGTTTTTTTATCACAGTTTGTATTCTACATGCAAACTAATTCATCCACATACCGCCATTTACATGAATGGTCGAACCGGTCACGTAGCTAGCAGCATCAGATGCTAAAAATAAAGCACATGCAGCAACCTCTTGAGCAGACCCCATCCGCTTCATTGGGATTTGCTCGAGAATCTTCTGTTGATAAATATCAGGCATCGATCCAGTCATATCTGTTTCAATAAAGCCAGGTGCAATATTATTCACTGTAATATTGCGATTAGCAACTTCAGCAGCCAGGCACTTAGCCATCGCCACGACACCAGCCTTTGAAGCACTGTAATTAGCTTGTCCAGCATTTCCTGAAAAGCCAACCACTGAGCTCATATGAATAATCCGGCCGCTGCGACGTTTGATCATGGGCTTTAGCGCTAATCTCGTCAGATCAAATACACCGTTTAGGTTCGCATCAATCACTTGTCGCCAAGCATCTGGAGACATTCGCATCATCAATTGATCCTGACATAGGCCAGCATTATGAATCAAAACGTCAGGTGCTCCACCTTCTGCCTGAACCAACTGCTCAAACATACTTTGCACCATCAAAGGATCTTGTTGCTTCAATAAATAAGCACTCCCCCCAGCAGGATATGCCTTCAAATCAGCCTCAATACGGGCAAGGCTATTTTCACTAGTTCCTGTACCTAATACGCGATAGCCTTGTTGACCAAATGCTTGAGCAATAGCTCGCCCAATACCTCTACTGGCACCGGTCACAAGGACCATCTTTGGTGGTTGATTACTATCGGTCATTGTGTTTCTCCTGATTGACCATCCCATTGAACTAATGCGCCACCCCAGGTAAAACCAGCACCAAAAGCTTCTAGGAGACACAAGTCACCAGTTTTAATTTTACCACTGTGGATGGCCTCACTCATCGCTAGTGGAATCGAAGCAGCTGAAGTATTGGCATGCTGGGCAATAGTGGTAATCACTTGCGCCATAGGCATCCCCAATGACTTGGCTGTGGCTTCAATAATTCGAATATTGGCTTGATGAGGTATTAACCAATCTACAGCACTCGCTGGCGTATTAGCTTGAGCCAACAAATCAGTGACCACTTGCTTCAATCTTTTGACAGCCAACTTAAAAACTTCTTGGCCTTGCATACAAATCACTGACTTTTGTTCACTCCGATGTGCGGTAACATATAGGTGTTTGCCATATTGACCATCAGCACCTAATATCATGTGTTTCAAACCAGGCCGCTCACTCGACTTAAGTACCACGGCACCTGCCCCATCCCCAAATAATACACAAGTTTTTCGATCAGCCCAATCTAAATATTGACTGAGCGTATCCACCCCTATCACTAGTGCATAGTCGATGGCCTGATGCTTAATATAAAGGTCTGCAGTTGATAAGGCGTACATGAAACCAGAACATGCTGCATTTACATCTAACGCTAAGCCAGGCCCACAGCCTAAATGATGCTGAACCGCACAAGCAACACTCGGAAAAACTTGGTCTGGCGTACAAGTCGCTACTACAATTAAACCAATTTGAGTTGGTAAAATGTCAGCATCATTGATTGCCGATTGTGCCGCTTGGGCTGCTAAAGAAACGGTTGTTTCTTGATCAATCACCTGTCGACTTTCGATGCCAGTGCGCTCCATAATCCATTGATGGGATGTATCGACTGACTTTTCAAGGTCATGATTATGGATATTCTTTTCTGGCAAGGCTCCTTTGCAAGCAACCAACTGGCTATATCTTGTCATTTTCTACTAACTGTTTCAGTTGGCTTTGTAATTTTTCAGGAAATTCAGCTTCCACAAAATGAATCGCGTACAATATGGCTTGATACAACGCATTCGCATTTGAGCCGCCGTGACTCTTGATCACAACACCACCAACACCCAGAAAAAAAGCGCCATTGTACTTTTCTGCGTTGATCTCAGACAGCCATGAATTATTGAATAAAAATATAAGTTTTAGAAACACACGATGAAAAACAGATTTAGCCATCTGGGCTTTTACTAAATCTTTCATCCAATATACCATTAACTCAAAAGACTTAATGACTAGGTTTCCTGAAAAGCCATCTGTCACAATCACATCAAATTCATCTGAACGAATGTCTTTGGGCTCTGCATACCCATGAAAGTCAATTGAGGGCATCTGAACCAACTCATCATAACCATCTTTCAGAAATTGCGTACCTTTAATTTTCTCATGCCCATTGCTCAGTAGACCTACTCTTGGTTTAGCAACAGATTCCATTGCAGTAAAAGCACTAGCGCCCAATAAAGCAAAACCTTTAAGTTGACTGATGGTCGTATCCACAGTTGCGCCAACATCAAGCAAATACACTGGCGTGTTTTTTCCAGGCAATATCTTCATAAGCGCTGGGCGATCGACACCAGCAATCATTTTTAAAATACTGCGTGCCATGACCATCATAGCACCAGTGTTACCTGAACTAACAACCGCATCCGATTTTCCCTGCTTCACTGATAAAATAGCTTGATACAATGTTGATTCACGCTTACTTTTGAGTGCACGAATCGGTGGTTCATCCATCTCGACTTGACAGGGACAAGTCACGACAGAAATCTGATCATATGCCTTAAGGCTATCACACACACCCGGCAAAGAATAAACTTGGCATTGAATTTGCGGATGCTGCTTAATCATCATGAGTACGGCAGGTATCGTAGCTTCAACACCGGTATCGCCACCCATCATATCAATTGCTAGGCGAATTTTTTTGTGCATGGATAAATGGTTAGTCTGTATCTTTCAAGCGCTGCTTGATAACCGTGTTACCTCGATACGTACCAGTTTCGGTCATATGATGGCGACGGTGTGTTTCACCCGTGTTTGAATCCAATGACAGGGTGATATTTGCAAGCCCGTCATGACTTCTTCGCTTACCCCGCCTTGAACGAGTTACTTTACTTTTTTGAACGGCCATGTCTTACTCAATTTTAGTGCATAGACTTTAAACATGGGCCATATTATGGTTTGATAACCAGTATGTCAATAATACTTTATCAAACGGTTAACTCTTATGCCAAAAAGCACCTCAATCATCCTTGCGTCCAGCTCTCAAATCAGAAAAGACCAACTGAAACAACTTGGGCTGCCATTTACTGCGATTGCACCAAATATCGATGAAACACCAAAAAAACATGAACCTGCTGACCAGCTCGTTTTGCGACTATCTCAAGAAAAAGCACTGAAAGTCGCTCAAACCCACCCTGAACAGATCATTATCGCTGCAGATCAAGTACAAACCATTGGTCAAAAAATATTTGGCAAACCACTCAACGCAGCTAATGCCAAAGAACAATTACACCAATCAAGCAATAGCACCACTATTTTCTACGTTGGCGTTACGGTTCACCACCAGCAAGCAAGCATCACTAAACTGGTAACCACCCACGTCACATTCAAACCTTTAACCTCAGCTATGATTGATCAATATATTAAGCTGGATCAACCCTTTCAGGCAGCAGGCAGTATATGCATAGAAAAGCGAGGCATGTGGCTAATTCATAAAATGACATCAACTGATCCGACAGCCATCTATGGCCTGCCAACTTTAACGCTACTTAATTTACTTAATGAGTTGGGTGTCGATTTATTGAGTATACATAGCCTACAATAGTAGATGCCAGCTTCTTAATGTAAGGCTAGCTGGCCCTATAAAGAGCACTAAACCGAATGCAAAGCTTGCTCAAGGCAGTTATTGTTGACAACTACTTAACCACGCTGGCAAATCATTGACATGATCTAAAATTGCTTTCGGTTTCAATGTCTCAAAAGTTGCCTGATCAACCTGACCAGTTAACAAGCCAACCGCATCCATATGAACTGAATGCGCCATAGTAACATCTAACGTAGAATCGCCAACCATCAAGCATTGTTGCGCTTGACAGCCTGTCATATCAAAAAGCTTATGCAACATCATTGGATCTGGCTTGTTTCGCGTTTCATCTGCACAAATAGTTGCAACGAAGTAATCAGACAAAGCAAATTGTTTCAGCTCATAGTTTAAGCTATTTCTGGCTTTGCCAGTCGCTATAGCAAGACGGAAATCTTGATCAAGTAGCTGTTTAAGGGTTGATTTAACGCCATCAAAGAGCACTGGACATTGCGTTGACACCTGTTTGAAATAATTTTGCTCAAAAGCGGCATTAAATTCTGCCACTGAAAACGTTGATCCACCAAGCTCTTGCAAAAACGTATCCCAGTGATGGCCTGTAATTTTTTGACGAATAAATTGAGGGTCAACGACTGTGCCAGGCAGTAGTTGCTCTAAAGTAGTGATAAACGTTTGAACCACCAAAACAGATGAATCAATTAACGTATCATCCCAGTCCAGGATAATCATGTCATAAGGTAATGATCGCTCAGCCATTGTAATTTTTCCTTTGGTAACGGCGCATAGCACACATCTTCTTCACTGTGATCTTGTCCATAAGGTAGTGTGATGGTCTCAGCATGCAAGAAAATAGATTTAGCACAAGTGAATTCATTTGATTGGCCATCACCATACTTCATATCCCCCAGAATTGGCAACCCTAGTGCAGATGCATGTGCGCGAATTTGATGTAGATGCCCACCAGAAGGCACTGCTCGAACCCATGCATGATGATCTGTTTGCTTAATTAAATAAAACGTGGTTGAGTGACCCGCATTGCTTGTGCTGTCTGCGAATACATGTTTTTGTCCGTTACGAACTGCCACTTTTAAGCCTATATTGACTGAAACGGCAGGCTGACGTGACCATTGGCCAGTTAAAACAGCTAAATAGGTTTTATAAACCGACCTGTGCCTAAAAGCTTCATGCAAACGCTGCAACGCTTGATAATGTTTTGCAAACACTAAACAACCAGATGTTCCACGATCTAGTCGATGCGCCATTTTTAAATTCGACCCATAAGCTGATCTCACTAAATCATCCATTGACACCTTGATTCCTGAACCTCCCTGAACGGCAAGGCCAGATGGCTTGTTGACTACCAAAAATTCCTGGTTATCAACTAATACCCCCCCTAATTGAACCTGATTCGCTGTTAGTGCTTGGCTATTAACATGTTTCTGATTTATATCACGATTGACAAAGTGCATGGGCACTTTCAAAACATCATGAGGACATAATCGATAATTGGCGGAGGTTTTTTTCTGGTTAATCAAAATCTGCTTTTTTCGAATCGCCTTTTGCACATGCCCTTTTAAAAGTTGCGGATAGACACTGTATAAATAATGATCTAATCGCCGCCCCTGATCCTCAACCTTTAAAATCTGCGAAATAGCCATTAACGATCTGACTGCAGGCAGTAAAGCAAGGCAAAGTAAACTGACAAATTGAAAGCTAGCATAAATTAGGTGGACAAAAAATCTTTCTGTCATATAATAACCGTTCAGGCATACATATGCCAACACGACTAGGTAAAACCACTTCAAATAGGTAAGCTAATAATATGTACTTATTAAAAATCATTCATCTTTTTGAAGGTTATTTTCAACGACCAAAAGTCGCACAAAACAAGCGACATCAAGGATTATCATGCACTCTATCTACATTAATACCGCTATTCCAGGTGAAGAGCGTATTGCAATTAAGCAAGAAAATAAGTTGGCATTTTTACATGTCGAGAACGCTCGATGCCCCACGACTAAGGGTAATATATACCTAGGCAAGATTAGCTCTATCGAAGAAAGCCTAGACGCTGCGTTTGTTAGCTACGGCGCAGAAAAGCATGGCTTTTTGCCTGCCAAATCAATCAATCTCAGCAGCGTTATACCACTCAACCCAGAATCTCACCAAGAAAAAAATCCCCTGAAGAAAATTAAAGTTGGTGACAAAATTCTAGTCCAGGTCGAAAAAGAAGAGCGTCACCAAAAAGGTGCTGTGTTAAAAAGCCAACTCTCACTGCCAGGCCTTTATTTTGTGCTAATGCCAAATGCACCAGATTCTGGCGGGATATCCAAAAACATTGAGGACAAGTATCGAGCACAAGCTGAAAAACACTTTAACCAGGTCACAAAACCACCATATGCTGGGCTTATCATGCGAACTGCTGGCAAAAAAGCTTCATTCAAAGAACTTGAGCATGATTTAAAACAACTAGAGCAACAATGGAATGAAATGGCAAAAGTTGTTGATCAACAAGAGCCCAATACACTTATCTATGAAGAGCAAACTGGATATCGTAAAATACTGAAAGACTATCTAAAAAATGACATTCGTGAAATTATCATCGATAACGAAAAACTTTATCAATCACTCAAATCGTACATAGAAGTGATTAAGCCTGAGTTAGCTGAAAAAATTAAGTTTTATGATAATTCAGTGCCCCTATTTACGCATTTTCAAATCGACGCGCAAATTCAATCGATGTACAAGCGAACATTAGCGCTACCCTCTGGTGCCACCATTGTGATAGACACAGTCGAAGCTGGCACATTTATTGATGTAAACTCGGCCCGTTCAACAACCCATAAAGATATTGAACAAACTGCTGTCACCACCAACATTGAAGCAGCACAAACCATTGGCCAACAAATGATGCTCCGAGATATTGGCGGCATCATTGTGATTGATTTTATAGATATGGAAAACCCTGATAACCAAACAGCAGTTTTTCAAGTACTACAAAATGCACTGAAGCACGACTCAGCAAAAAATCAAATCACCCCCATTGGTGAATTTGGCTTACTAACCATGTCTCGTCAGCGAAAGCGTTTATCACTAGCTGATAAAATGCAAAAGCCATGCACAAGCTGTCAAGGCACTGGCTCTGTTAGAAGTGTAGAATCTTTTTCCTCAGACATTATCCACCTTGTGGAAGAAAATGCTATTTCAGGGCCTTTACAAATTCAGCTCCAACTTCCGCTAGATATTGCCACTTTTATGATTAATGAAAAAAGAAAAGCCATTCAAGCAATTGAATTGAAGCACGGCACGGAAGTGCAGCTGATACCAAATCCTCAGCTAACTGGCTCAAACCATCGCATTAAACTTATCAAAGACAGTGGCCAAAAAAGCTCTAAAAGCTATCAAAATGTCACCTTAGACGATGAAGGATATGACATACCTTACACAAACAAAAGAAGAGCAAAGGCGCTGATTAAGCCAATGGCCGTCAAGAAACGTGAAATTTCGCTCGCTGAAAAATTGTATCAATTATTTTTTCTACCCTTTAAAAAAGCCAAAAAGCCTGTCAAAAGAAATTATCATGGTAATAATCAACACAGGCGAAGATACCAATCAAATCGGCACAGAAATGCCAATCATAGCAATCAAAATCGTGGAAATAGAGCAGCTGCTCAACCAAATAGAAGGCCTACAGATAAATAAGCCTCATGCACCAATAAGGCTACTCAATAATTAGCCAGCGCGTTGATTCTTCTGTATGCCTTATAGTGATCTTGGCAACTGGCTTTGGTAAAATTTTTTGAGCAACGGCTGGCCACTCAATTAAGCACAAGCCTTGCACAACTAACACTGGCAAATCTAGCTCCCCTAAATCCTGCTCCACTTCAATTCGATAAAGATCAATGTGAAAATATTGACGCTCGGTGACCGTATAAGGCTCTACTAAACTGTATGTTGGACTAACCACTCGCTCTTTAACGCCAAACTTTTTTAGTAACCTTTGAACCAAAGTTGTCTTGCCGGCGCCTAAGTCACCATGTAAAGCTACCCAACCAAAATCAGGCAAACACGAAGCTAAATCAGCAGCAATTTTTTCTAAGCCGGCTAACTCATAAATAGGGTGTGGATGTACAGTGAGTGAATCAGGAAGCTGGAAATTCATCACAAATTAATGATTAATATCAGTTTTTAGATGATTAAAATAAAGGTCCCGATAGAATCGACACTCAGCAATTGATTGTAAAATATCGGTTTGAGCGCGATGGTTATCATCAGTCTTGCGAAATAGTTCCTGCTTTGGGTCAAATGCATAAGCAGCTAATTTAAAGACAGACACATCAAGGTGGCGGTAGTGCAGAAATTGATCTAATTGAGGCATATAGGTGCGAATAAAAAAACGATCTTGATGGACGGAATTACCACATAAAGGGGATGTGCCAGCATCAACATATTTCTGCAAAAACGATAAGGTTTGAGACTCAGCCGCCTGTTCATCCAGCTGACTGTTTTTGACTAAATCAACTAAACCTGATTGACCATGGGTTTGTTGATTCCACGCATCCATTTTTGCCAGATGTTCATCAGACTGATGTATGACTAAGTTAGGACCCTGAGCAATCACATCCAGATTTTTATTCGTCACCACAGTTGCAATCTCAATAATACGATTCTCTGAAACTGACAAACCAGTCATTTCCATATCAATCCAAACCATGTGGTTAAAACTAGGTGCGTTTGACACGTTACAAGATCCTTGATTAAAATACCATGCTAACAACCTTTTGCATCCATGAAAACCCATCTTCACCGGTTATTAAGCTACTGGCGAAGATCAAGGTGAATATCGTATCGATACTATCTAGCCCAGTTGCCTACCATATCTGCGCTTACCTGCTCATTATCTTGGGTTATTTTATCGGCAGCATTTCCAGTGCCATCTGTCTAGCTAAATGCTTCAAACTACCTGACCCTAGAACACGTGGATCACAAAACCCAGGCGCCAGCAACATGACAAGACAAGCAGGCAAGGCCATTGGCGCACTCACTTTAGCATGTGACCTGCTAAAAGCGCTGCTACCACTGTATTTTGGCCAATACCTAGATCTCTCCGTAGGCCAAACTTCACTGCTCATGCTCACGATATTACTGGGACATCTTTACCCAATCTACCATCGACTTCATGGTGGCAAGGGCGTTGCGGTTTATTGTGGGTTTACCTGTTTCTTAAATCCCTGGCTGGCTGTCACCTTTGTTAGCATTTGGTTGATTGTCTTATGGCAAACTAAATATGCCTCTTTATCATCACTACTGGCCATTTTTGTCACCACATGTATGAGCTATTGGTTAGCCCCCCTACCTTGCGCTTTGGCGCTACTGATTAGCTGCGTGTGGATAAGTCTAAAACACCACTCAAATATCCAAAGGCTACTTAGTGGCAATGAAAAAACCATCTCCTAAATAAATCTAGCCGCGCAGGGCTAAAAAGGTGTCAATGATGACAGTGGCCATCTTGGCTTGACTTCTAATGACTGATTCTGTGCATCAATAGCTTGGTGCCGGCGCAGCCAACCCAGATGAGCAACCATGGCACCATTGTCAGTACAAAAAATTGGTTTTGGCATACTGGGTGTAATCTGATGTGATTGACAATAATCCATAATGGCGCCTCGAATTGCCTGGTTACAAGCCACTCCACCAACAACAGCTAACCGATTATAAAAATTGTGCTGATAAGCTTGATCTATTTTATAAATTAACGTATCGACCATCGCTGCTTGAAATGAAGCCGCCATATTCGCTCGATTGACTTCAGTTTGCTCAAGCTTATGCCATTGAATCCGAACAGCTGTTTTTAAACCACTAAAGCTCATGTCATTTTTACCTTTTTGACACATGGGCCTGGGCAAATGGAATGTTGGCTGGCCTTTCAGAGCCAACTTTTCAAGGTGTGGACCACCTGGATATGGCAGACCTAATAGCTTTCCCACCTTATCAAAAGCCTCTCCAGCCGCGTCGTCACACGTTTGAGAGATTACTTGGTAAACGCCAGGTGCGCTTACTTGTACCATTTGAGAATGCCCACCAGAAACCAACAACACATTAAACGGCGCTTTTAGTGACGAGTCACACATCACAGCAGCCATCACGTGCGCTTCGAGATGATTAACACCCAATACCTGACAATCCAGTGCAAGCCCTAAACCTAATGCAAAGCTTGAGCCGACCAGTAGTGGACCTGCTAAACCTGGTCCCCGTGTAAAAGCAATCAAACTGATATCTGATGGCCTGAATTGATTATTCTCCAGCAGCTTGGTGACCAATGGTTTTAATTTCGTGACATGCTCCCTGGCTGCCACTTCAGGCTTGACACCTCCAAAAATTTGATGCGTTTCAATTTGTGAATAAATCACATGATCGATCAATCCATATTTACCGAATAAACCAATGCCGGTTTCATCACAAGAAGTTTCAATACCTAGAACCAGATAATCATTGGCGCATTGATGCGTATTAAGGTCATTCACCTTTCAACTTGGCAAGTCATTGGCACTTAAGTTAAACTAAGTGCCTGACATGTTCAAATGAACCTTTAATGTAGGATCGCCTAAAATGGATGTTGAATTTCTCCCGTTTGAGCAACCGATTGCTGAGCTGGAAGCTAAAATAAATGAACTCAAATTTGCAGCGCAAGATAGCGACCTTAAAATTGCTGACGAAATTGCCATGCTGGAGAAAAAAAGCCAAGCGCTTACTCAGGATATCTTTAGTAAACTCTCCCCCCAACAAACTTTACAATTAGCCCGTCATCCCAGCCGCCCACATGCCATCGACTTGATTGAACGACTATTTAAAAACTTTGATGAAATGCAAGGCGATCGACACATCGGTCGAGGTCAAGGTATCATCGCAGGCACTGCCTATTTTCAAGACCAGGCAGTTATGGTGATTGCGCAAGAAAAAGGTAGAGATGTCGATAGCAAAGTTAAAGAAAACTTTGGTATGCCCAAGCCAGAGTCTTATCGCAAAGCCCTTAGGCTCATGCAACTGGCAGATAAATTTTCCCTACCGATTATCACCCTCATTGACACACCAGGCGCTTATCCTGGCATACAAGCTGAAAAAGAAAACCAAAGTGAGGCGATTGCCAGAAACTTAATCGTGATGGCTGAGTTACGTGTCCCGATTATCTCAATCGTTATTGGTGAAGGTGGCTCAGGGGGCGCTTTGGCTATTTCAGTTGCTGACCGACTACTCATGCTAAAACATAGCGTCTACTCCGTTATTAGCCCTGAAGGTTGTGCTTCGATTTTATGGAAAAGTGCAGAAAAAGCCCAAGACGCCACCACCGCCATGAAGATTACCTCAAAAGACCTACTTGATAACCAGCTGATTGATGCAGTCATCGATGAGCCAATAGGTGGCGCCCATCGGGATTATGATCAATCGGCCAACCTCATTGAAAAAGCGATCTGTCATCACTTAAACGAACTTAAAAAAATCCCAAAAGAACTCCTACTCAAACAGCGCTACGACAAATTAATGATGACCCAGCATTTAGCAGAATCATCTGATTAATGTGTAAAATCCAACAAGCACTAACTGATTGGCTTGTTACGATCGATCAACAACCACTGTTTGTTGGCTTTAGTGGTGGCTTAGACTCCACCACCCTGCTTCATGCACTGATTCAGCAACAAACGACTCACCCAATCACTGCCATCCATATCAATCATCAGTTATCACCGCAAGCTGATCAGATGCAAACCCATGCCATCAAGTTTGCTGGTGACTTCGATATTCAATGCATCTGTAAACGCATCACCATCGATCAGCCACAACGCAATATTGAAAGTCAAGCGCGCAACAAACGCCTTGAAGCTTTTCTTTCATGCCTGCAAAAAAACCAGTATTTATTGCTAGCCCACCACCAGCAAGATCAAGCAGAAACCTTTTTGCTTAACGCTTTTCGAGGATCTGGCACACTCGGCCTACAAGCCATCAAACCTAACCAAACATTTCAAAACATCAATATTGCTCGGCCACTGCTAAACGTTACCAAGCAAGACATACTCAAATACGCCAAACGTCATCAACTACACTGGACCGAAGATCCCACTAACCTATGCCAAGATTTGGATCGAAATTGGCTTAGACACCAAGTGCTTAGCCCACTCAAAAAACGCCACGCAAGTATTTCACGCAACCTAGCTAAATGCACTCACCAGCTTCAACAAGACCAGCAGCTGCTTAACGACATTGCCCAGCAAGATCTCTCTCAAGTGCAAATCAGTGACAACCAACTCGATCGAGATTTACTGCTCTCTTTTACTAGCCAAAGACAAAAAAATCTACTCAGGTATTGGTTTAAACAGCAAACGCATCAGCTCCCTCCCTCTTCATTACATCTAAATGAGCTAATTAAGCAGATCAACACCACCTCCAATGATCAAAAAATAACATGGCAGCATCAGCAGCATACGGTTAAGCGTTATCAAAATGGTATTTACCTGACAACCTCGACTCAGCCACCACAACCCCAGTATACTTTTAGCGACATACAGCCTCAGCAAACACTAGATTGTGGATTTGCTACGATTCAAATTCAATCTTCTCAGGCTGGTCTTAAACCCAATCAAATGCCTAAAGATCTCACCATTCTTTTTCGTCAATCAACTCACTTCAAACATTGTGATAAGAAAAAAACACTTAAGAAATGGTTTCAAACCCACCACATCCCTGTTTGGCAGCGTGATTATACCCCTGTACTCATACAAAACGGCAAAATCATCGGTTTACTAAACAAGCACTTGACGCCAGGACTAGAACTATCACCCCACTTAGCCAGTATCAATTTTATTTTCACCCATAAAACCCAATAGACTTATCCGATTATTTTTGAGACAGTCTTAAATGCCAATCATTGGAGCTGCCTTATCGCCCCTCATGCTTTTGACTTGATATTAATCACCATTATCCCGACCCTTTTGATGATCGCTGGATCAATAGTTGCTCTTTACCACGCGCCTTCTCGGGCTATACAAAGCACCATTTTGCACTTTGCAGGTGGCATTGTGGTTGCAGCAGTTGCAACTCAACTGATACCATTAGTTATCAAGCAAGCACAACATCTTCCCCTATACATTGGCTTTCTAACCGGCAGTGCGCTCATGCTAACGCTAGAAGGGTTGCAAAAATATGTAGCAAATCATCATCTCAAAGGGCTGCCCATAGGATTTTTGATCCTGGTTAGTGTTGATTTATGTATTGATGGCCTACTATTAGGTGCTTGTTTTACAGCCAATACCAAAAGTGGATCTATCATTGCTTTAGCCTTATCCCTAGAAACCTTATTTCTAGGCCTTGCATTAATCCATGAACTATCTTCTGTCATGCGCAAGCAAAAAAGTATCCTGACCATCACGCTGATATCCCTGCTCATTCCTATAAGCAGTCTCATAGGGTTTTACCTACTTGGTATGCTATCTCATCACTGGCTCACTGGACTGATATCATTTGGTGTAGCAGCTTTTCTCTACTTAGCAATTGAACTGATCACCAAAGCTCACCAAGTCAAAGATACCCCCTTTACCATCTCAGCTTTTTTTCTTGGATTTTTAATGATTTTAGTGATTGGTTAAAGCAAGTAGTCACATACGATATTTGAAAAGTACCAACCGACCCTCTGAACAAAAAAAACCAAGTCTCATTACACTTATATAAACACCAAATCTGTTGATTATATATTGACTTTTTTTGAACCCTAAATCAGATTTTTCTAGACAGTCACTTGATTGGCATAAGGTATCGCATTGGTTAATCATATTATACCAATTGAAATAATAAATAACTAGCTGTAAAATAATCTGATTTTTAACAAGAGCAAGGTATGGCATCACCACGTAATTATGCTGATAAATTACAATCAGACGATTTTG
>Ga0233438_10002797_pt1 | contig 16782 bp, 16 predicted proteins | sample SI_123_September_FD_182720 | JGI IMG/M metagenome (GOLD analysis project Ga0233438, IMG submission 182720) | Seawater microbial communities from Saanich Inlet, British Columbia, Canada - SI_123_September2016_10_MG | ecosystem: Environmental > Aquatic > Marine > Inlet | place: Canada: British...
TGCTGCTATTCCTCCTGATCTATAACCTGCGGGGGGCTTCATAAGCCCTCCGTAACGAGCACCGGCACCTCCTGTGAAAATCGAAGCAATCGTACCAAATATGTCTCCGAAACCACCGCCACCGCCGCTACCGCCACCGAACATACCAGAGAACATAGAATATAATTTCATAAACAGTCCTATAATACCGCTTCCTCCTCCTTCGCTACTTCCAAGAATATCTTTTGCGAAAGCCATAAAGTCTAAGCCCCCTGTCTCTTTTTTATCCCCGAATAGTCCTTTAAACCACCCAAATAAATTACCGGCTCCATCTCCTATTTTTCCAAAGAACTTTTGAACATATGTAAAAATACTTCCAAACATTCCAGTTTCATCTTGTCTCATATCGGTGCCAGGTCGAGGGGGCCCCGCAATACCTTTTGTCATATCTCGGTCTATCTCTCCTCTCATGAATTTTTGCATTATCATAAAAGGATACGTAAGAATGTATTTTAGTTTTTCAAAAAATCCTCCAGCACGTCCTTCGGCACTTATTGCATTTCCGCTTCGAACTGCGTCTGCGGCTTCATCTGCTCGGAACCTTGCGTTTGGAGGGCCTGCAATACCGCTTCTCATATTATTATCTACATCGCCTATATATCTTCCTGTTCTAGCGTCATACAGATGGCTCCCCAGCTTTCCAAAAAGTTTTTGGAATCCTTTTGCAATTAGAGCAAAAGGAGCTGCTATTATTTTTAACCCCCATTTTTTAAACTTGTTTTCCTCGCCCATTTCGTCTCCTCCCTTTTTTGCTCCTATCATACCGACTGCAACGGCTCCTACCATTTGTATAAGCTTTTGTGCATCGGTGGGTTGGGTAGCTTCTGCAATATCTCTAGCGAGTTCTTTTGAGTTGTTTACTACTACAGGGTCAGGAGTATTTAAATCACAGCATTGTACTTTTACTTGATTTTCTACAGTACTGCTTAGAGCATTTTCAATGCCGGTAACAAGCTCCTTACCTTTTTGCTCTATTGCGGTGCCTACATTTTTTGAAAGTTTTTCTTCTTTTAGTACTCTTTCCATTTTTTCTGCAGGATCTTCTTCAGGTCCGAATATTCCTTGCATAATTGCATCTACAAGTATGGACTGAAGTTTTGCAACCATAGCATTTAAAAGAGTATCCGCAAAAGATTTTAGAGCTTCTTTAAAGCTCATATCTCCAGAAATTAAACCAGAAAGTGCATTATTTAATCCATCACGAAATCCTGACTCAAATGCATTTGCCATCTGCCCTTGTAAGGACATATCTTCAAGAGCTTGCTTCATTTTATCAAGGGTTAGATCTACAGTTTCAAGTGCAGCATTTTTTGTAATCGCAGCTGTTTCTCTACCTAATCTAGCTGTCTCTGATATACTCTTATCAATTGCATCAAACATAGCTAGAGTTGCGGCGTCCTTGAGCTCTGGATTTTCTTTTACCGCAATTTGGTATTGTATTTTTGCAAGTCTATTTTTTACTTTTAACTGTTGCTCTTCTAGAGCAAGAGTTGTCAGTTTCATTTTATATTCGCGATTAATTTGTGCAGTTTTTAGTTTTACAAGATGCTCTTCTAGTTTAATTCTAGCTTGTTGCTCTTTACGAGGATCTATAAAGCCTCCTTCGCTTCTAGCTGACATAAGAGCTCTATCGAGCCGAGCATTTAAAACTTTCTCAAGAGCATCTGCCTGCTCTTTTACATAGCCCATTTTTTTCTGCTCTAAACCAACTAATTGTTGTAAAGACTGTAGTCTTCGATCTTCTACTTGTGCGACAGTCTGTGAGTCACGAAGAGGCTTAAGCTCTTTTTCAAGAGCTAGTTTTTGTTGCAAAATACCTGCAATTTTTTGTTCTATAGCTAGTTGAGCGCCTAAAATTTCTAATTGTTGTATATCCTCTGCGGTAAGTTGGCCTGCTAAGCCTCTTTTTGTTATTACAATATCTTTTATTTTTTCTTGAATATCTAACTGCTTATCGGAATTTTGAACTACTGCATTTTGAGCTTCTCTAACGGCTTGAGCAGCTTTGCTTTCTCCTACAACTTCGTTCGTAATCTTTAACTGTGTTGCCAGTTGGCGCATGGCTGCTCGATGTGCTCTATCACGATGATCTGCGATAAGACGAACTTGTGACTCCAACTTAGCTACTTTATCTAGTTCTTCTTGAGTTAAATTAGTTTCTTGTTGTTCGGCGGGAGCTCTTATGGCATTTATTTGAGCTTGTAAATCATTTATAGTCTGCTGTGCTTTAGTAATAGGTGCAATACTATTTCTAAAGTTAAGTAAAGATTGACTAGCAGTTTGTGCTATTCGAGGATACTCGGAAAGTTGTTTTCCTAGTTCCTGCGCTCTTTTAATATATGCCTCTATATCTTCGGTAGGATATTGATCTGGGTTGGATAACATTATTTTCAGTTTAGTGAAAGTAGTCATACTTCTACCAGTCTCATTTTCTACTGCGATAATAGCATTTTTTATTTCGTCAAAAGTTTTCTTTGCATTTTCTGTTGCCTCTGTTTGCTCAGTGCCAAATAAAACTTCGTCACCATAACCAAATAGACCGCCTAATTTACCTCCAACAAAGTCCCCAAACATATCTTTCATATTGTTTGTACGACCGGATCTCATAGCCGCTTCTTTGGCTATTTGGTTTTGTATATCACCATATTCTTTAAGATCGCCGATCGCAGTAGTTAAAGTGCTTCCGGTTAAATTACCTAAAGCATTTCCTATGTTTCCAAAACCTGATAGATTTTTCGAGTTTTCTGCTAAAATTCCTTGAATTTCTGCAAAATGCTCTAAATCTCCTGTGACTTTTTCTATTGTTTTTCTTTGGCGCTCTAAGGCGCTTGAAGCTTTATCAGTTGCTTCTTCTGTTCCAAAAAGTAAATCTTTTAAAACTTGATATATAGTTACAGCGATACCTACATAACCTGCAAATCTCAATATCTTTGTTGCAAAATTTAATAGAGCAGCACCCGCAGTTTTGATTACGGTTGCTAGGCCAGTATACATTAACTTCATTTGAGTTGTTGCAACTTTTGTCTTTGAAACAGTTACATCTTGGGCTCTTTGCATTTCAATAAATGCGCCATTTACAGAACGTACCATTTCAATCGACATGCCTTTAAATATGCCGGTAGTTATCCTCTTATGACTTGCATACTGAGCTTCCGCAGATTTTAAGGCTTTATCTAAATTGGAAAAATCTGCTCCTTTCATTGTTCCTAGAGCAGCACGGGATAGTACTTTACTATCTTTATTAATAGCGGCCGCAGCTCCTGCTTGCGCTGCGAATTCTGTCTTTAAAACTTTTACACTTTTTGCTGCTCTAGCAGCTTCTAGTTTTACAGCTTTTAAAGCGTTTACTTGTTTAGTTGCTGAGGTACTTGCATTTGTAGCCATCTCTTGGAAGTTAATTCCAAGTGCTGCCAAAGGCCCTCTTAGCAAGAGTAAAAATGAAGCAATTGCCAAAGCAGGAGTATCTTGAAGAACTTTAGCCAGAGGACCAGCAACTACATCAACTACTTTTTGAACTTTCATAACTAGGTCATCAAAAGCTTTACCCAACTGTGCGTACTGATTTGGGCTTCTACCTGTAATATCTAGAATTCGTCCGTATTTATCTTCTGCCTGGGCTAATACATCATTTGCTACCGCTTGGCTTCTTTCGAAAGCTGTCAATTCTTTTGCATTTTTATTCAAAGCCGATGCATACATATTTGTTGCATTTTCTAATCTAAGAATAATACCTAATTCATCAAGAAGTTCTGGTTCTGCTTTTGTGACACCACGAATTAAACGATTAAATGAGTCTGTTACATCTCTTCCCAAAACTTGAGAAGCATCAGCAGCTGCTTTACCCAAACGCTCTAATTGATCTGCACCGAGTCCTGCCGCAGTACCGATAGCGGCGGCCTGTGCTGCATCTCTAAATGCGATTTGGGCATTCGTAGCTTGAATAATATTTTCTGTTAAAGCAGACAAAGAAGTACCGGTAGCAGAAGCATAAGCTACCTGTCCTGCTTGTAAAGATTTTATTTCGCCGGCTCTTTTTAGAAAATTAAACGCGGCAGATACAGCAAATAAAGACGCAGCTAAAGCAGCATAAGCCCCTACAAGACCCCCCATACCTTGAGACATTTTTGAAAAGTTTTTAGCCCCATTTGCAGAAGCTTGCGCTACGCCTTTAATATTTCTATCAGCTTCTCTAGCACTTTTGCTCGTTCCGTCTAGTGCTTGGTTTAGCTTTTTTGCAGAAACAGTAGCTTTCTGCATTTTGCCATTGACTTCTATATCAATCTGTATTTTTTTAGCCATTAGCCTTGAATCTTATGGGCAAAGTTTTTCCCGCCGCCTGTTTTAGATCTTCTCTCTTGTTGTTTGCGCTTAGCTTCTGCTTGTGACATTCTACTTTGAACTACAAGCTCGTCATATACGTGCATAAAGTAAAGAACTGTTGAAGGGTCTTCAACTTTATATATCTTAAAATAGTACTCAACATTTGTCCAGTCTTTTCCTAAATAGGTTCCACTCATTCCTTCCCAATTATCTGAAAATAAAGAATATATAAAAAATGCCACTTGAACTTCTTCAGGAAAGTCTGAAGCTTCGAGCGGCATCTTGGCAGGGTCAGGTTCTTGACCTAGCTGTTCACAAATTGTAAGATATTTTTCTACGTCAAACTTAGAGCCTCTTTGCTCTATATACCTTTTAAGTAGCTTTTGTATTTCAGCTACTTGTTCCCGGTAAAATTTTCCAGGTCACCAACAACCTCAGTAACCCACGTATCAAAATCTCCAGAGTTTTTCATTAAAAGCTCTGCGTTGTCTTGTGTAAAGGGAAGTTCATCGTCTGGACTTAACTCAGAAACATCTACCAAAAGAAGCTCTTCTAGGTATCGATATTTGAGACCGCTCCAGCCTTTAATAACTCCTTTTACATATTCAACCAAGAACATATCTTCATTCAGTTCTTCTTCAGGTTGTCGCGTCTTGCGATTAAATTTTGTAGTTAAGCACTTCTTTCGAAGTTTTAACAGCTCTTCTCGAGCCAAATATGTTACATCTACATTAAATCCAGAATACCCTGGAAAATCCAAAGTTACTGTTTTACTTGGAGTCATAAGACTCGAAAGAGAGATAGGGGTGTTGTCACTCATTTATTTATAGCCTCGTATAAAAGAAAATTTTATTTTTGAAATATAAGTATATTACAAAAGCAGTTAAAAGTCAAGAAATATTTTTTGAAAGGTAAAGGGGCCGCAGCCCCTTTTAAGTTTTAGTGATTACAAAGTGACTGGGCCAACATATGTAATAACTGCTTCGTCTGCGCCGTCCAAACTAGTCGGAATGGCGTGGAAGCTGGTCTCAAGCGAAATAACATCTTCAATATTGAGGTTTGGAATTTCAAGGTGCGCATTCGCAAAGTTGAATTGAACACGAGGAATTCCTGCTGTACCACCAACATCAAACACCAAGTTGAAATCATTTTGTACAACTCCACGAGCTTCATCATCCACCAAGTCTTTAAATAGCTTGGAAGAAGTGGATCCCGCACTTGTTCCATCGGCTTGAAGCTGAGAGTCATCTAAGTAGCAGGTAAAGCTGCCTGAGATACTACGAGTGCCCGTAACGTGGCCAATAGGAATATTTACCTTACAAAGCTCCTCTGGAGTCAAGAAACTAATATTATTCTCAAAAGAAATACTTCCTCCAGTAAGAGTAAGATAATACTGTGCGTCAAATTCATTTGCTACATCAGTATCTTGGTTTGTTACTGCCGCACCTACTGCACCAGGAACTACGGTTAGTTGGGTCAAACGATTCTTGATAAAGTTCTTAGTAGAGCTAATACCAGTAACTGTCAAATTACCAGACATATTTGCAGTAGCTAGCTGCTGAATCTGGGTACCGAAACCGCTCCAAGTGATTTGAGCAATACCATCAATATCAAATTCAATTGCTGCGCTATTTACAACACAATCTGCAAGTTTATAAATAGTTTGTCCATTTGCTTGACTATATGAAGAATTTGCGGTATCTCCACAAGCTCCTAGAACAAAGTAAAGATTAAATCGACCAAGCTGTACATAGTTGGAGTCTTCAGTGTCAAATACTACAGTTTGAGAAGCGCCTGTACGAGTAACGGGACCATTTGGAGTAGAAGACACTGTTTGCCAATCTGCACCATCATAGTATACGTCACCAAGCATATTTGCCCACAGTGCTTCATCAACGGAAGTACCATTATTATTTGGGCGCATATAAGTTGTAAAAGACCATTCTGCTGGCTCAAGAGCATCGTTAAACATTGCTCGCGCCCTGCGAGTTGATAAGTTTGAATCTCGCGCCATTTCGTTCAGAGTAATTTCTGAAGTCGCAACAGCCTGCGAGAAAGAGTATCCATCGAGAACAGGAATCTGCCACAGGTAATCAGCAGTTTGAGTTGAGTATGCTGCCTGTGTTTTCTCTAGGAATACGTGAGTATTTCTACTCAGTTGCAAATTTGCAGCCATAGTTTTTCTCCTATGAGACTTGAAAAGACTTGAACGTGAATCTTTTGATTCGTGTCAGTATTTTCTAATATCGAACTTCTATGAGAATTTCTCCTACTCCTAGAGGTTCTAGTACTCCTTCATCTGTATCTATACTGATGATGGAAATTTGATGCGTTTTTTGTGTATTATTTTGCTTATCTAGATAACTAAGCTGACTATTAGTGTCTAAAACTGTTTCTATATCTTCTAAAAGTTTATCAAGAGCTATAGTAGCATCTTCTTCATTTACATAACAGCGAATTGTTATCGACAAAAATCGATCTCTATACCCGCCTCCTTGATACTCCCGTGTCTCACTACCGGCACTTAAATGTACCGCAGGAAACTCCGTAACTTCATCCCAAAATTTTAATCGAGGGTGCACATTATTAAATAAATTTACAAGAAAACCTCCATTACCATCTATTCCTTTAAGTTTATCTACGAGAGCTTCAACAATGGAAGTTCGTCTAGTAGTATACGTTCTGCTATAGGCTCCCATTTAATTTCTCCGTGTGTAGAATCGTCCAATTGCCATACCTGTAGCAATTTCTCTAATAGATTTTTCAATTAGTCTCCTGGGGTCTCTCTCTATTGTGCCTTGTCGATTCCCAACTTCAAAAGTTTCATACGGGTTTCTCATATAAGTATACCCTATACTTGGAAATCCTTGCTGTGTTTGGTTAATATCAGTTACTCGCACACTACTAGCGAAACGTCCTGTTTGGTACTGTAAAGCAGGATTTCGCATATTTTTAGCTACTGTTTTAGGTAGTTGCTGATTAAAAACTCCTATAAGATTCACTATAGAAGTGCTACTTCGCTTAGTTTTTCTTTTATTTTTTGGAGCTGGAGCTCCCGTTCCTTTTATAACTCCTACTTTCGCAGTTTTATTTATAGTTTTGCTGGCCTTGCCCTTACCTCTACTTTTTACTACTTTTTTAGGTTTGGCATCTCCTTTATATTTAGCTATTTTTACGCCTTTTATTAAAGTGTAAGTTGTTGTATCATCTATAGCTTGTAGAAGACTTCGAGACCCTTTTTGATCCACAATATTTAAGTACTCTTCTTCCATCGATTTGCGAAGCTCTGCTAAAGCTTCTCTTTCTTCCATTGCGTCTAATAAGTTTTCGCCTGTTCCTTGCGAAGAAAGTATAGGTGTATATGTTTTCTTTAATTTACCTCTAGCAGACACTTCTTGGTAGTGGTCAATACTTAAATTTACATTCATTCTTTCTTTGTAAGTAGTAATGTGGGACTCTAATCTTTTATAGCCCTCTGTATTACTATACTTCTGCATAGAAGTTTTAGTTTTCATAACAGATTCTGCGCCAAGGACTTTTGTTGTACTTACTGCGTGCCCGAACTCTCCGTGGCCTACCTGTACTCCTCCTGCTTCCGAGGCTCTATCCCCTTTATCAAGTCGGCCTGTGATTTCTTTGGAGTCTCTTCCTGTTAACTTCTCGTACTGGCTACCTATGTTTCTTTTTATTCTTTCTGCGGTGCCAAAGTTATATACTGCGTAGACTTCATGCCTAGAGGGGTCGTACCCCTCTATCTTTTTACTAATTATATTCAACTTTGCAGTTGCGAGTCTTTTCCCTACAGATTTTACTCTTAAAATGTTTTTATCTGCTTGTTTCAATTGAGTTCTATAACTACTAACTAGTTTAGAAACTACTGCATCGGAGGCGTTTAAACCTACCAGCTCTTCAAAACCCTTTCGATCCCATATAAAAACCTGTCCTTGGTAAACTTCAACATCTTCTCGAATCTGAGCATCTAGCCTAGTTAGTGCTCTTTTTGCCATTTTTGCTAAGCCACTATTTGCCATTAAAAGTTTTTATATAGGTCTAGTACACGCTTGATATGATCTGGGAAAGCTACGCTACTATCTTGACGACTTGTAGCAGGATTCTGTAACGTTGCTCCAGCTAAAGTTCGTCGTTCTTTATACTCATCTCTTGCGTAATAAGTTACAAGATCAATTACTGCAAGTTTCAAATCAAGGGGGCAAGAAGCATACCCTGCACGATACGTAACTTTTACAGCCCCGGGGCCTATTGACCAGTCTTTATCTCCTCCGACGGAAGTCACTCTAAATAGACTATCTGTTTCCATATTTAGATAATAATCTTTGTCTACCGTTAGAGTAGTGTAGGCCGAAGTAAGATTATCCCTTTCTTCGACAAGACTTACAGAAACTAGAGGAGTTTCTGTTAATTGTATAATATTAGACCTCCATCTTGGATGAAAGGTTTCAACTTTATTTACATTATAAAAGTCTACAAAACTTGTAGCACAATAAGTTTTTACTAATGCACTCACAGCATCAATTAGTCGATCTAAATTATAGTCATCTTTTGGATTGGAAATTCCTTCCATATCCTTATATTCTTGTAATGTTATAAGATCTCTAGCCATAAGTATATTAGTAAAAACTTGGGGAGGCGAGCCTCCCCAGTTTGCAAAAAAAGCCTATTAGGTAACAGGCTTGATAGCCATTGCTGCAGGGTTGTTGACATTGTTGCCGCCGAACAAACGGTCGAAACCGAGAGACTGACTAGCAACTACCAAACGACGCTGCTCGCGTACTTCGTAGTCTTGCTCAACACTGACGCCACGGAGACGTGGGATCACAAAGTTGGACGTATTAATTGCGTAAGCAATATCAGTAGACGTAGTTTCTGTAGCAGCGAAGTTATCGGAGATGAGTACGGGTGAACCGTAAACAGAACCGATAGCACCAACAAGCTTGGTTGCTACGTCAGAACCGACATCCGTGATGTCTGCGAAGCCCGGATCAGCAATCAGATCGTAGTAACGCTTCTGAGAGACGATGAAGGTAACATCAGTGGGTGAAAGGCCATACTTGCCCATTGCAGAACGTGCTTCAAGAAGAGCGGCTGCGGTCAAAGAATCGGCAGCCGAAAGTGAAACCTGATTGGCGGCTGACAGGGTAACATTGGTAGCCATAGTAGCAACACCAGTAATTGCAGGCGAAGATACACCATTCAGAATCATGTCATCAACAGCACGAGCGTGAGCGCGCGCAACGTTCTCAGTCATCATTGGGAGGAGGTTAACAAGAAGCTCTTCATCAATGTGATTATCAAGGAACGTAGTTGAAATCATGCGGTGCGCCTGAAGAACGATCTGAGAGACATCAAACGTGCCCGCAGTACCGCCATCATTAGTTACACCAGTACCAGCACCAGAATTAGCAGTGCCGCCTACAAAACGCTCAGACTCACCACCGGTGTGGAAGACAGCCTTTGAGGTATCGCTTTGCAGAGGCAGAACCATAGACTGTGAAGGCATAGTGAGTTCACGGAAAGCTTGAGCCAAGCGATACTGGAACTGAACTTCCTTTTCAAGAGCTGCTTGTACGCTAGTTGCGAGTGCAGGAGTACCTGAGTTAGCACTCGGATACGCCATACCTGCTTTCTCAAGGGTATCACGGCCATACTGGGTATCCCAGCCTTTATTAGTGAATACACCCAGCATATGAGCATACATCAAGTCTTTAGAGTGCTTCTCAAGATCGTTGGATGAACGATCTGCGAATACACGCTTAGACTCGCGCATTTTCTCGAGCTCTACACTCTTCTCTTCTAGGTCTTTCTTGTACTGCTCGATGACCTGGGCCATGTCTGCATCTTTCTCAGCCATTTTAGCTTCGACGTCAGCCATCAAACGATCAGCGCCTGATTCGACACCAACTTTAATAGCTGCTTGTACTTCTTGTGTTTGTTGAGCTTTAGCTTCGGCTTCTGCTTGAGCTTTCTCAACAACTTCTTGTGCTGCCGCATCATCGGCAGCTTTTTGCTCGGCTTGCTTCATTGCAATCTTAGCAGCAGTCTCTTCTGCTACTTTCTTCGCAAAAGCTTCCAAGTCGATTTCGGGAGTTTGTACTTCTTCCGACATTTTGATCTCCTGTTTCACGGAAATTTCCGCTTCGTCCGGTGTTTCACTAGCTACCGATGAATTTTCATCCTTAGCCAGAGACTGACCGGCTAGATCTACACGATTGGTGAAAGTTTTCTTGAATTCATTATACTCGTCCATAGAGTCGAATGACTTCGCCAGAGAAAAAGTTGCTGCTTGATTGCAAGGTACCGATACCACTGATACTTCAAACAACTCAGCATCCTTAATCTTTAATCCGTCAGTTTCCGTTATATAATCAGCATCCTTGACTCGGAAACCAACAGAAAAAGCTCCAAGAATGCCTTCTTTTACTAATTGCGCTACATGATCGGGCGCAGCTTTAGAAATTTTAGCCTTTAGTTCAAGACCGTTTTCAGTGACTTTAAGTCCTGTAGCACGTCCAATAGGCTTATTATAGTCATGATTGAAAAGAATAATAGGATTCTTCTCAAAGTTACCAAGTCCACCCTTCGTCCAAGCTTCTGCCATAATAACGTCGTTTGCACGATCCTCATCATGTGTACTTGCCATTCCGCAGATATGAACGCTTCCGTCATCATCTTCGTGAAGCGCTTTAAAGGTAGACGTAAGATTAAAAACTTTATTAATCATCTTTCTTACTCTCTACTTTCTTAGCAGGTTCTTTTTTAGGGGCTGGAGCCTCTTTTTTAGGAGCTGCTGCAGGCTTAGGAGCAAATACTGTTTTATCTACAATACTAACAGAATGTACAGCAGTTCTCCAGTTATAAAAAGACTTTTGAATTTCTTTAGGGGTTACGGGGCTATCTACAATACCGCAGTAGCTTTTGTAATCAATATCTTTGGGAAACCCCCACGCTTTAAATTGTTCTGCTAGTTTTTTACTAACAGATTGTCGTAGTCTGTTTCGTGAAGCCATTAGTCCTCGTCTCCGTTTTCAGTAGGCCGACCACCTTGTGATGGATCTACTGCGCTGCCCGCTATGTTTCGAGGTACACGAATTTCGTCTGCATCCGGCAGTTCATCAAAATTCATAGCAACTCTAGCTTCATTGGGGGTTATAATTCCTGCGTTTACAAGTGAAGTATAAAAAGTTGCTTGGTCCCTCAGCTCAGGCTGTAGGGCAGGAATATCTGTAATATCTTCTCCTATGTCAAAGCCAAAAAATCGTGAGTAAGATTTGTTCACCTTCTTTACAATAGGTAAGATCGTTTCTAAATAGTACATTCGCATGTTTGGTCGAATGTTAGCATTATTTCCAGAGTCCATTAATATTGGAGGAACTCCTAATGCTTTTAAAATAATCTTTTCGTTTTCTGTAATAGCTTGTTGGAAATCGAGCTCTCGAAAATTAATTTTTGAAAGCTCATCTACTTCAATACCGCCATCAAGTATTAAAGGTCTCTTTCCGCCCGCATCTGGACGATAACGAGCTGTCCAGGATTGAATCATTCTTTCTTTATTCTTTTCCGACAGAGTATTGGGCGATTTAATTACTAGTCCCGGGACTGCGCCGTTCTTAAAAAAGTTATCTTGGAAATCCCGCATACTTCTCATAAGGAGCATTGTTCGTAAAGCAGGCTTAAGTCGTGATACTCCACGATAAATAGAGTAGAAAGAGTTCTCTTTTATATGAATAATTTCATTAACAGAAAACTTTTGACTTTCTCCATCAAAACTGTAATAATCTATAAATGTTTTAGCTGACGCATGAATAGTCATTTTACTAGCAGGCAAGTGGTAGAGGTGTACTCCATCATAGTAAATAAAAATATTACCATCTAGTACGTAGTCTGTAAAAAGATTACGACGAAAAGAAGAAATATCTTGAAAAGGGTTGGGCTCTTGATTTAAAAGTTTATTTATTCTCGAGCCTTTAACACCTTTTATAACTCCTTGCGTGGGTAGTTGTTCATGAACAACTGCGTCTATTTCCGCACAGTCGTCTACTAGAATGTTTACTCCACGATTTACAATTTCTAAATCTTCGTAAGCTCTTTCATAGCTATATGTATACTCTTTACTTGGTTCGGTGGTTTTACCATAGTATGGCTGAATCGGATTTAATTTTTCTTCCGTATCCTTTTTACCAAATCCAAAATTATACCATGCCATGTTTAGTTCTCTGTATTTTAACCCAATTCTTTTGCTTATCAGCAGTTGCTAGTGAAGGGTTACGTCCATAAATTGAATGAAGTAAAAGATGGTGCTTATGGCATAATGTTACGGTATGATCGTATAATTCTGCCCAGTTATCCTCTATAAATTCGTCCCGCCAAACTACAATATATTCGTCTACATAATGTTCTGGTCGGCAAGCTCTCTTTTCGCGTAACCACTTTGTTAATAGAGGCGTTAACGTATAATAATGGTGAAAGTCTAAAGTAACTGAAACACCGCAAATGTAACATTCATTATCTTTTTTATATAATGATTTTGCCTTATCACGTATATATTTTACCGGGTCTCTTTTTAGCCTAGAACTTTTTCTTTTCGGGGCTTTTTTCATATTTTTATACCAGAATTATATAACGGGAAGGCTAAATTGTCAAATACTATTTTTTGAAAGGTCTCTTAAAAACTTGTTGAAGAAGTCTCAAAAGAATATAATGCGTAGCGCAAAGCATCCGCCATGTGAGACGCCATATTATGCCTGGGCTTTTCTCTTGCTAAGTTAGGATTCGGATCCCATTGGTATTGGTCGAGAGAGGCTAAAGTTTCTTTACAGTCTTGTGAAACAATAAGTTTATCATTATCGACAATTCTTTCAACGTGAGCAATACCATCAAGAACAGACTTCTTTGCGTTATTAGTACTTATATCGTACTGCTGTGCAAAATCATATCGTGTCTGTTGAGCTGCTGAGTCGATAAATATAAAATCAATATCCCATTTATTCATTAATCTTTGTATTTGAATTGCGTGCTGTTCAGTTGTGCTCTCGTTATTCATGTACTCATCTAGTACATAATATTTTTCTTCATTCCAATCATAGCCAAGTACACAAAATGCTGTAGGATCACGATACCCTACATCAAGACCTCCGATAATTTCCATGCTGCGAGTATCTAATTCTTCGAGATTTGCTACACACTCTTCGTGATTAAAACTCCAAATCTGGCCTTCATAAGTATTGAAGTCGGCTTCATACTCTTGTTTAAACTCAGCCTCGGACATACTTTTTCGAGCTTCCGCAACATCCGTTTCAGACATTCTCGGATTATCTTTATAAGTCGCGCGAATAGACGCCCATTCAGGAAATTCCTCACTAAATCCCCTATGATAGAATTTAGCGAACCAGTTATTTTTTCCTCGTGGAGTAGAGATAAAAAGTGCTTTAGAATTGTCTTTGTCCAATGTGGGGCGAAGAGCAACATTAAAGGCATCTTCACCATCCGCTAGTGCTGCTTCATCAAATATAATTAGGTCGTATGACCTTCCAACACAAGAGTCTACTTGATTTACTGAACCCATACGAATTGTAGAACCGTTTGTAAGTTCAATAACTTTATCTTTTGCGTTATCTTTTGCTACTTCTAAATCGAAGTGTTTAATTAGTTGTCTTTGTAAGTCGAAAGAAATCTGAGACAAGGAGTAATTTGGAGACATTATAAGAATATTTGATCCTGGAACAAGCGAAACTAGTTGTCCTATAATATTCGCAATATAAGTTTTTCCTTGTCGTCTAGAAATAGAAGCGACAACGAAGCGATATTTATTATTATTTACCGCATTTATAATTGCCATCTGAGAGGGCAGAGGACTTACGCCGAGTAGCTCAAGATATTGAGATACTGGTAATTTGAGGAATCTTGTCTCAGATTGTAAATCGACTAATTTTTCAGTTATTACATCTATACGGCTAACTTCTACCGCCATGGTTACTGTCCTTCTACTTGCGTAGCATTCCTGTAGTAGATAATAATTTCTTTTTGTTGCCGAATATATCTACGTAGCTCTTGAAGATTATACGCCATGTTTTCATAGTCTTGAGGAGTTAGTCCAAAAATAACAAAAGTACCATCTTGCATTTTTGAAATTCTTGCTATCTGCTCTTCAAGATTTTTTTCTGTTACTACAAAAAATTCTACATCCTGCAAATCTATTCTTTTAGGTAATTGTGGCTGATAGATTTCCAGTGTTTTATACTCCGTAACTGTTTTTATGATAGGTTCGGGGGTAGGCAGAGGGTCACTTTTCATAAAAGAACAGCCAGATAAAAATGCTATCATTAAAAAACTAGTTGCTATCCGCATTTTCCACCTCTACACTATCTTGCTCTATCGCGTCAAAAACATCTTTTGTGCCTTTGTTTATTCGTGGTTCTATAAGCCCTGGTTTTACTCGTGCTAACTTAGTCAGATTATGTCTTTTAAATATAGAAAGATAATCGTCCATTTCTGCTTGCATTTCAGTATTCTTTTCTGTTAAAGCACTGACTGCTTCTAGCTGTATCTGTAAGTTTTGTTCTGAGCGTTCTCTTGCTGCTTTTTCACTTTCGAATGCCGCATCAAGTTTTGCAGCATTTTCTTTCAGAACCACAGCATTACTTTCTAACCTTGCAATTTTTGCTTCTGCCTTGCTTACTGTAGTAGTATGGTAAGCATAAGCTCCTCCGGCTACTACAAGTATTAGAGGCGCAGCCTTTATTAGTCCTAGCATTAGTATATCTTCCTCAAGTCATATCCTACGGGGGATACAACTTTAATTTCATGTTTTACACCGAGCAGGTCTACAAAAATAATATGAGTTGTACTAATTTTTATTAATTGCTTTGCTCGATAAGTTTTAGGGGAGCCACTTTCTATTCTTGAACCATCCTCTAAAAAATGTGTGTCACCGGGAAAGAAAACTGTAAGCTCCCACTCTTCTCGAATAAGAGTACGCCACCAGTGTTTTATCTTTGCCCAGAGGCCTACAGTTACAAGTTCTTCTTCTTGTTTTTGCTCAATCTTTTGGTTCATGCTTACGATGTCCGTTCCATGCTACAAAGCCTCCTACACGAAGTGCCCAGTATGCTAAGTAGTTTAAAAGTTTAAATCCATTTTGCTCAATACAGATGTCTCGAAACAATGTGTCCATCCATTTTTGAGACTTTGTACCTATGCTGGTTCGATCACTTCTTAAGAGTGTCCCGTACTTATAGCCATAATCGTGAATAAGGCCGCCCATAAGAAGGACGCCAGTGGGTGAAAGCCACATTGCAAGAAACTTAGGTACTGATGCACCATCAAATTCGAAACCTTGAGGTATGACATACTCTTCTCCTTTCAAAGAGAAATAAAAGTCTTTTGTTATTTCCCAGTGCCTAACGCCGAACAACCACATCCAGATTGCTTTCCAAAATCCCTTATCGGCTGTTTCAATTTTAATAGGGCTCATCTGAGGCATCTCAGTATAATAGAAGCCTATCCTGTCTTCTCCTTGGCCATCAAACACACTTGCTATAAACCCTATAAGTATAAGTGATATAACAATAGTCCATTGCCAAAAAGTTACTGCTAAGTCTAAAATAAAGTCCATTTACTTTTTGCTCCAAGCTTGTGTGCCAAAAAATGCTGCTACAATACCTGCCACCGAAACAAAGTATACGGCTGCCATATCTCCTAATATTGTTGCGGCTTGGTGTAGATCAAAGATTTCTGTAGCCATAACTGTTGCGGGATAGAGTAGCATGCCTGCGAGTGCAAACCAAGTCATACTACGCTGCGCATCTCGCATTGCATCTGCGTCTTCAAGCTCTTTGCGCTTAAACTCTAAGAACATTGCTTTTTCTTCTGCATCTACTACATTATCGCCATTTACATCAGCAGGATGATAGCCTGCTTTTTCTAATTCTTCGCCCATAAGCTATATTAGTTATCTTTCAAAATAATGTCAATAATACCACCTACATTATTTTGTGAAAGAGCTTTGACTTCTATATCAGTCATAAATTTGAAGTTAGACTGGATTATCTACTAGTATTAAATCAAGTGTTGCAGAACAAGTTTGCCCACCCTGCGCGGCAACCACGTCTATTCTAATATCTGTCTTTTCTTCAAACTTTAACGGAACTGGATACTCTACCACTACGCTTTGACCGCCTGCGGTATATGAAATACCTTTGATTTGGAATACGTTTCCATTGTCTGTATCTCTAGCCATAAGTGAATATTTCATTGCGGCGTTGTTTGATCCTTTGTCACCCCCCATTTGAGTTTTTAGTAAGTATGCTGTCTTACCTGCTGGAACAGTGTAAACAGCCATAAGGGTTTGTGCTTGATCTTCGATAATCTTCGCAGCTACAGTACCACCCATAGTTAATGACACGTCAG
>Ga0233438_10002799_pt1 | contig 16771 bp, 27 predicted proteins | sample SI_123_September_FD_182720 | JGI IMG/M metagenome (GOLD analysis project Ga0233438, IMG submission 182720) | Seawater microbial communities from Saanich Inlet, British Columbia, Canada - SI_123_September2016_10_MG | ecosystem: Environmental > Aquatic > Marine > Inlet | place: Canada: British...
CCCACGCATCAATCGCTTGAACTCGTTTCCAACGCCACCCGAATTTCTTGTTCGTGCGCGTTTGGCAAACCCTTTGTTTGGTCCGCTATATTGTCCGTCCCTTAAATATCCGTATTCCAAAAAGTGCGCGAACCAACCACCTTTTTCCGGGTCGCTAAATGTACGCTTCACCCTTGGACCAACTTGCAATGATGCAAACGTCGCCCCACGATTCACACGCGTGGTGATAATACCCATTGATTTCTTTAATTGGCCTTTGGTTATTTCTGCATAAATGCCGCCATTTCGGTACACCTTAAACGTTCCCGAACTGATGTTCGTGATTTCGTCTTTGTACGCCTTTACCATCGGCTTCAATGACTTGCGTGCAATGCGGCGGATTTGCGCAGTCGTCACGCCATCATGTAAGTTTTCCAACTCTTTGAAAGCACGTTCGAATTCCTTCTTGATGTCCTTTTCGTCAAACCCAATGAAAGCACCACCCGAACCGCCGCCCGTGCGTTTGCTTCTTGCTGACATCATTCTTTCCGCCGTTGTTCCCATTAGTCCGCAAATCTTGTCACAATCTTTTGGAACGACTTGCGTGCGTCTGCATTCAAAATCGCTTCGATTGTGTAGGTTGTGTTGTCGTGTACAATTTGCATTTGCTCGTTTATATCCGAGCGGTAACGAATGAAAAATTCCACACGCTTGGTTGCAACCATTTGGTTGCCTTCTTCACCTTCACCAAAATGTGCGCCGGTTTCCACGACCTTTGCCCAAACATTGGCCAAGGTTGTGAACGACAAAATCACCTCACCAAAATCATCGGTTGATTCGGTGAATGATTGAATCGCGATTCTGCGGTCTAATTGTCCCGACTGGTCAATCATTAGAATGTAAAGATTCGATATGGGTTCCACAAATATTCGGATGCCGTTGGCAGTTGACGAACGCGGTCCATTCTTTGGTCGTACAATTCAGAGATGACCAACATCATCCCTTGAATCAACGGCTTTGGAATTGCCGAAACATCAGTCCCTACAACATAGCGAACAATTAATTGGTTGATAACACCCGCGCCCGTTGTCCATCCACCGATGGATTGAATGCGTGCGGGTTCTGAAATTAAATCGGTCGTGTACAACGATGACGAAATCACCGCCGTTGAACCAATTTCATCTACATAAGAAACTGAATCGATTGATGCAACTGGTCCGCGTGATAAATACAACAAGTTCGATTGACCATCCCAATGATTGCGAGGGAATTGGTCAAAATATTCGTCTATTGTTGAAGTCACCAAAATGCGTCGCGTGTATTGTTCACACATCTCACGTGATGCCGATATCAATGCCGAAATCAAAGTGTCGTCATCGCTATGGTCAACGCGCAAAAAATTCTTTGCTTCCGTCAATGTGATGGGTTCGGACGCCGCGGGCGTTACAATATCAATTGCCATTTGTTAGCGTGTTTCTTTTGTATTGGTCTTTTTCACCGCCTTCTTTGCGCGTGCTTTTGGTGCTTCGGCTATTGCCTCACAAAAACCCGCATTCAAAAAATCGGTCAGCATCTCATCGGAGCGGATTTCCACCACCGCGTGTTTGCGGTAGTGGAATCCGTTACCCGATACAGATTTCAAAAATCTGACTTTCATGATTAGGCTTGAGCCAAGTATTTAACCGCACGGCTATCAAGAACCTTCGAGTCCTTACGGGCGAAACTTACAAATCCGACCTCGAGTTCTTCCATGTAACGCTCATTCAAGCGTACCATCTGAACACCACCAGCAGAGCGAACAACAAACTTGCTGAAATCTGCCGCCAATAGGGTCTTGTTACCCGTTGCGATGCTTGATTCCATATCGTTGTTGTAGTATAGGTTGAATCCGAATAATTTGTCCGGCTGACCCGCTTCCATCGATGGGATGAAGATTGGGAAGTCATTTGCAGAACCAAGACCTAAAGCACGAATTGCCGCGATAACGCTATCGTTTGCCATCAAACCAAATGTTGGCTTGTTGCGGTACGATGGGTCGATTGAATGGATAAGGTCCAAGATATCGTCAGCAACGATTGCCGTTGCAGATGCCGCGGTGTTTCCTAATGTTGCACCCGTGATGATACCTTGTGGCTGGCTTGAACCAGTTCCCGTTGTGAATGCCGCGTTTGTTGCGCGTGCGATTCTTTCGCCCATTGCTTCAGCAAGGAATGCGTTCAAATCGAATGCGTTGTCTTGCAACAATTGCATTGACACACGAACTTGCGATGCGTAGTTGTAGGCAGACAATTGCGCGTTTGCGAATGTCATATCTTGAACAGTTACCGCCGCCGCTTCAGAAGTTAAACCAGCATCAGTTGCCGTGTCGTTAATTGTTGGGTAATCCAACAATGCGCCACCCGCCGTGTTTAATTTTTTAGCTAAACGCTCAACTTCGCCAGTGAACAATGTCGCCATGTCCAATTCGTTGCTGAAATCTTGAGGTACCAAGAAACCACCTAAAGAATCAGTTCCAGCGATTTGCGTGCTTGTTCCACGTAATTCACCCATCAATGAACGCTCGTTTGCGTTCAAAGAACCCATTCCGTTGCGTAGGTATTTCTCGAATGCACCTTTGCGAGTTGCTTTTGGAGCCGCTTCACGAACTTCAGCATTTGCCGCCAATTCTTTCTTCATCTCGGCTGTGCGCTCGATAACGTCGATTTGGTCTTTGATGCTTCTTGCATCCGCTTCCATTGCGTCGAATTTCGACTTTTCTTCGGCGTTCAATGAACGTCCTTCTTTTTGTGCCGCGTCAACGATTGCCGTTGCGCCTTTGATTAGTTCCGCTCTTTGTCCGCGGAGTTCGATGTTTTTCATCGTTTAGAAATTTAGAATTTTACTTTTGTACAAATAAAGGTTGGAATCTTCTTCCTTTGTTTCCACGACTTCGGATTCGGTATTTTCTACCGATGCCGCTTTCGCTTCTTCTTTGGTTTCCGTTTCCAAATCGCGCTTCAACTCCGATGTTGCGTCCGGATAAGCCGGTTGACTTACTGGGCTTACATCAAGTAAACGTGATACTTTTTCAATGATTCGGTAGGTTGTTCCATCGCGTTGTTCCCATCTATCCTTTTCGATTAGGAAAGCGAATGAACTTTGATTGACGTCGCCGCGCTTCATCAATTCCGCCAAATCATTGGCATATGTTGTGTTGGGTAAATCAACTTCATAAAACAAACCGCGTTTGTCCGTGCTGATTCTTAGCGTGCCACTCGACACACGTCCCAACAATAAATTTTCATCGTGGTTAAAATAGGCGCGAACATCGTTGTCCATTACGCCGTCAAACGCACCCGTTGCAATTTGTTCGTAGAAACCACCCATCCATTCGGAATCCGAATTGTAAATGGCGGCATAACCACGAATTGTGTTTCCATTTTGTTCCGCGCTTTCCATTCGGAATTCGCGTTGTTCTTTTACGACTGAAGACTTGCGAACCTCAGCGTCGAATCTTTCTAATGTGCTGAATCTATGAACAACGTTCAACACTGGTTTGCGTTCAACGTATGCGTCGGATTCTGAATCGTAGCGGTAAATTCTAATCAATGCCGCCGGGTCATCGGTTGTTCCATTTACTTTGAATCCCGAATCCGCTTCCAATTCGCCGTCCGTTTCAACTTGAATGATTCGGCCATAAGCATTGCCGCCCGATGAGTTCCAACGCACAAAGTCACCAACCGCCAATTCGTTTGGTTCGGCACGTTGTTCCGCCTTTGATTCCGTTTCAATATCATCGCCCATTTCGCCTTTGCCGAATGTGATGACGATTTCGTCATCGGTTTCAACAACGGATTTGATATGTCTTTCGTTCTTGCTTTCGCTTTTATCTTCTTTCATTTTTTCAATCGTTCTTTTTGCCCAATTCAACATCGGGTCGCCACCCCATGCGGCAAACATAATCGAACCGCAAATTTCTTTTCCATCCTCATCGGTGAAACGACCTTGGTCGTAAACCTTGGCCCGCGATAAAAACGAAAAGGTCCGAACCAAAACATCGTCCGAAATCGGTGCGCCGCTTGACAATTGCGATGCACGTGTCCAACCGACGGATGTGCCACAATCGGTTCCGTTGTCCTCGCGGTGTTTTAACGCCTTTTTAGCGTTGTTCTTTGCTCCTTCGGGGTAATTACTCCACGGCATCGTTTGCGTCGTTTTGTGGGTTCGCAACGTCAATCATATTCATTGGTTGCAAGTATGCATCACCGCCATCGATTGGGGCCATATTTTCCAACTTGCGGACATCGTTTGCGCTAATCCATCCCCATTGACGTCCTTTTGTATAGGCCTCGTAACGTGAACGAATATCACCACGCAACAATCCGTCCATATTGAAACGAATGTAATATTCAGAATCGCCAACAAACAACTTGCGATTGATTTCAGATTCCCAGCGTTTAACCCACGGCAAGATTGTGTTGCGTTGGAACATTATTCCTTGTTCCTCTACGTTTGCGCGTGTGCTTGAATTTTCCATTGAACCCAAATAGGCTAATGGCAAACGGAAAAAACGTGCGATATCTTCAACACCAAATTTCCGTGTGCTGATGAACTGCGATTCTTGTGGGCTGATGGACATCTTTTCGACCTTCATCCCTTCTTCCAAAATCGCGGTTTTGTGCGCGTTATCCAATCCCGCGTTGCGTTGTTGCCACGAACGAATCAAACGTTTATATGCTTCGTCGCTAAGGCGTCCCGGATGGGTTAAAACCGCGGAAACGTTTGCGCCATTTCCAAAGAACGAACCGCCGAACTGGTCGGCCGCTAATCCAAGGCCAATTGATTCACGTGCGGATTCAATGACCGACTTTCCAACAACGCCGTCGAATCCTAATCCAACCAAGTGAATCATTTCGGAATCGTCGAATGTTTCTTTGTTGTCGACTTGATAAAACTTTTCGTCTTTGTAGACTTTGACATCAACACGATTCGGTGAAATCGGAATCAACTGAATTGGATTCCCAGCACCATCGCGTTTGATTGCGATGAACGCGTTGCCATGCAAACACAAATTTGCTTGACACGTTTCGCGGAATGTGAAATCCGTCATCATCGCATTTGGATGATGAATCAATTTGTTGATTGGATGCGCTTCGGCATCGGTGACGATTCCGTCCGTGGTTTGCTTAACGCTCCAAGGCAATGTTGCCATTGTTTCGGAAATAACACGAACGGCACCAAAGACGGCCGACAATTGCATCGCGGTGTTTTCCGTGACTGCAATGCCCGTTTTTGATTCGTTGTCGCTGAACATCCATTCGGCCGGGTTGGCCAATGATGTTGATGGGCGGTTCGGATTGGAACGAAGTGCGCCCAAAATGCGCCCGAATAAATTTTGATTTTCGGCCATTCGGTTGAAAATGATTGTACAATTCGGGGTGAATATACAATATCATTTGCAACAAAACAATGGCAAAAAAAATGGGGACGTCACCACAACGTCCCCAACCAAACCAAACACCAATCGGAGCAGAACGCCCCGTGGTTCCCTAAATGCTTTTGTGTATTGCCAAATTTCGTTTCAAACGCTCGTTCAATGCCGAACGGCTAAAGGAAATGTATGTCGTGCATTCTTTCAATACGATTCCGGATGGTGTGATTGATTCCACCAAAAATTCTTTTCCCGTGCGCGTCATCTCGATGATGTCGCCAACCGATATGTCGTCAACTGGTTCCATGTTCGGTTTGTAATGTACGGAATCATTTGTCATTGTCGTGTAATACATAGGCGGAAAATTTATGGCGACCCTTTCGGGCCGCCTTTGTTTTAAAAATTTCTAAAAAATCCCTTATCTGAATACCAGTTCGACCAATATCCGATGTGGGTTCCTTCTGAATCGTAGAAATTAACCATTCCATTCGTCTTTGACCCGTGGAATTTCATTTGAACGCAAGTTGGAAAAACTTCTTTCAACATTTTTTTTGCTTCTTTTCCGAATGTCTTTGTTGGTGTTTCGATTCTGAATTGTGTCATTGTGGTGTTTGTTTGGTCGTTGGTTCGTTCCAACACTTCAAAGATAGCAAAAAAACAATACAATCCACAAAACGTGAAAAACTTTTTTAATTATTTCCGAAATGCTCAACATCCGACCGCATCACATTGATGATTTCCCCATTCAAAAGAATGCGCACAATGTAGCCATCGCCCGATTCTGCAATCCACGGCGTCATTCCACAATCAAACAATTGCATTGCTAATGACTGGGCATCTTCAATTTTCATCATAACATTCGTATTCCTTGCGATTCATATGTTGACGTTGACGTCATATCTTTTCCCTCCATTGTCATCATCTCGCCCAATGCCATAATCATTGCGATGATTCCGTCAATCTTGTCGCCCGCTTTTGATTTGCTGAACTTCACATTTTCGGCATCGTCTTTTTTGGTGACGACATTCGCCGCCATCCAACGCAACATTCCGTGACCGCCGTGATGCAACAATCGTTTCTTCACCAAGATTTCCGCATTCTTAATCGGTGCGGTCATAGAAATAAAACCTTGACCGAATGGGTCCATCTCAATCCCGGCGTCCGTCAATTGTTGGACCAGTGAATTCGAATTCCATCTATCAAACGCCACGGATTGAATGTCAAAGATTTCCGCACATTCCTTGATGACGCGTTCAATGACCGCGTAATCGGTTGAATTCCCTTCCGTCACAATCAGTTCGCCAGCACTGACGAATTTGTCGTAAGAACCGCCCGTTTGATTCCGACGGCGTTCAACGGCGGCTTCACTGACAAACAATCGCGGCACCACCTTGATAGCCCCGTCGTCCATTGGGAATACTAAAACGAACGCGGTGACATCTTCAACCGCGGCCAAATCGAGTCCGGCGTAGCATTTACGGCCACGCAATTGTTTCAAATCTATATTGCCCGCCGATTTCATCCATTCGTCATCGGTAATCCACGACGCCAATGAGTTGACCCACTGGTTCAAATGCAGTTGTCGGAATGCAATTTCCGATGACGGCAACGTCTTTGCTTCGCGCGCCATCTTTTCAAAATATTCGGGCTTGATTGATATGCCGAAATTTGGGTTTGCCTTTTTCCAAACCTTTGGGTCGTGAATATCGTCGTCCGCATCCGCTTCATATATAAGTGGCAAGAATGTATCATCCTCAATCACCCCATCTTCAACGCGCTTGCCGTATGAATAGAGTTCGTGACAAATGGAATTCGTATCAAAGACGCCCGCCGTTGTGATTGCAATCATCAAAGGTTGCGAACGCGCACCCATTGACGTCGCCATCACGTCCCACAATTCGCGATTCTTCGCCGTGTGCAATTCGTCATAGATGACCGCGGACGCATTTGCCCCGTGCAATAATCCAGCATCGGCGGCGACCGCTTTCAAAAACGAGTTGGTCCCATTCAACACGATTGAGTTTTGGTAGGTCTTGCAATTCTTTGTCAAGATTGCGGAGTTGCGAACCATTTGTTTGCAGACCTCGAACACAATCTTTGCTTGGTCCCGTGATGATGCGCAACAATAGATTTCCGCACCTTGTTCTTTTTCAACAAACAAAATCGCCAAAGCAATGGCCGCGGACAAATTTGATTTTCCATTCTTTCGCGGAATCTGTACATAGGATGTTCGGTATTGCCTCAACCCGTTTTTGTTTATGGTGCCGAACATCTTGTGAATGAATTCCTTTTGCCATTGTTCCAAAAGGAAAGGTTGGTTTGCCAAATCACCTTTCACGTGCGTGCAAACGCGCTCAATGAAATTGATGATTTTGTTTGATTTTGTTTCGTCGTGTGTCATCCAATCAAGTCGTCAAGTGTTTCAATCTTTTCTTGCGTCTCAATCTTTGCGCGTGATGATGCGGTCAATCCAAATTGGACCATCATCTTTTCAACCTTTGACCATGCGGCATTCATCATTGAAACTTCCGGGCGTGGTCGCCACATCAAATCGCCTTGTGCGGTTGTCGTCGCATATGTTGGACCTTGTTCTTTTACAACGGCGCGCGCGACTTGGTAATCTTCCCAAGCGTCCGACAACATTTGCAACGCCATCGCATCCACTTCAGCAACGACGCCAAGGTCGTCCAATTTCTTGACCAACCATTCAAACGTTTCGTTTGCGGATTGCACCGCGGGTGCAGTTGGAATGCCGTCGGCTTCCAATCGATTTCCGTGTTTTCCGGGTTCATATGTTCCGTTTGCCTTCAGCATTGCCGTCGGCATTGGCTTTTTTCCTCTTGCCATTAGTATTTTTCTTTTGAACCGATGATTTCAAAATCATTTCGGTTTATTATTTCTTTTATTGTGTTTTCGTATGGCGTGAATTCAAACACGCGGAACAAATCACATTGCTTGATTTTCTCATTTCTTTTGCGAATGTTTTCGTCATGGGCTAACCATTGCAAGTTGCTGAAATGACTTAATGCTAAAACCTCATCATGTGATTGCGCTGATGAAATAGGAATGATGTGGTCAATGTGAACATCATGTGTTTCGGGTTTAACATCCGACACATCACGCAACCATTGTTCAAATTTACCAGCATTCAACCCAATGATTTTATAAGTCTTTGCATTTTTCTTTGAACCCACATATCTAAACGCCGACAAAATCATTCGCCTTGCATTTTTTCTTGATTTTGCAATTGGGTCATTCATTATGCGTTCATTCTTTTGACGATTGTATTTCTTGAGCAATTCCTTTTTTCTTTTTCGTGCGCAATCGTTGCATCGTTTTAAAAATCCATCGCGATATTGTTTTGAACCTCCAAAACTGGTGTGCGGTTTCAGTGTGTCACAAACCGAACAAGTCTTGCCGTTGTCAATGACTGATTGGTGCAGAATCTTGTTTGCTTCAATCCTTTGTTGCTTTTGCTCCTCAATAATTCTCAGTCTTGATGGTTTTTTATACTCACATTCACGACATCTTGTTGCAAAACCATTTTTTGTTCTCCCTTCTTTATTAAACGCATCAAAAGTTTTGAATGTCTTGCAACGTGTGCAAAAATTTTCTTTTTGTCCTTTATCATTGACACGCGTTGGATTTGGCTTTCGTCCTTTTCCGCCTTTATACAAACACTTTTTGCAATATATCGCAACTTGAAATGTGTTCTTTTTAGTCTTATGAAAAAAATCCTTTGATTTGTATTCATCGCACTTTGGACACCTAATTAACAAAACGCCGTTTTCATCGTGTTTGTGCAATCTCTTTGGCCTACCTAATTTTTTCATATTGTTCAAAATTTAACAAAGTGTTTCAAATCCAACTTTCGGGTCCCCATTCTATCGTCGGAGTCCAACTTATGGGGGCGGTGATGTTTAGATTTTACCATTTTTACATTTAAGACCGCCCCTCCCTTGGTAATATGTGGGCATAATCTTCATTATTCGTGCGCTTCTTTGCCCGATTTTATATTGTGACATCGATGACACATCGTTTGTAGGTTGTCCCACTCCAGCGAATCACCACCTTGTTTGATTGGGATGATGTGGTCAACCACTTGGCCAATGCCGTCGCATTCAACACACAATGGATGTCGTTTGATGAACATATTGCGGAGCGTTCGCCATGCGTTTGTTTGATAGAATTTGTTGCGTTCAATTCTTTGTTTGCTGGCCTTGTTCTGACCTTGCAACCACGGGCGTTGTTTTCTCTTTGGTACATTTGGCATCGTTATTTCAATTTATCTTTTTGTTCGGGCTTGTAATACTTGCGCACATCACGACGTTGTTGGTCGCGTTCCACGGCCGTCATCTTTGATTCCCACCAACCGAAATGAATGAACATATGGTTCATCATCGTTTGTTTGTTTAACTTATATTCGCCACCTTCTTGCGGTATGTTCAACCCTCGTTGTTCGGAATATCTTTTGTCACAATGTTTGCATTGCGCACGTCTGCCACCACGACCCCGAATCAATTTGTTGAACTCATCGACTGGTCGTTCGGTCTTGCATTTAGTGCAAATCTTATGTGTTTGTTTCAAAACGTTTTTCAATTGCGGTTTTTCTGTATTTCTTCAATGCAATGACCTCATCGTCTGCATTCTTCACAAATCGAATGGCGTGGCCAATCAATGTCGTGTCGTTCACTTCTTTAATGACTGGAACCATTTCGTGTTTGCGAATCGGCTTGGATTCACCAACCTCCATGTCCACAATCAATTGCGCGATTTGGTTGCGCACTTTCAAATCTATCTTCATAAGATATGAAATTTTTCAATATCAATGTAGGCGTTGCGGCGTATCGCTTCACCACCATCAATTGATTTTTGTGTTCTCGTTTCTTTTATCTCCATTGGTACGGCTACACCATACTCATCACCTAATTCAAGGCCGATAACAACGCCGTCTTTTATTAGGTACACAATCAAGATGAACGGCACGCACATCATTCGTGACATCTCAATGCCGTTCAATATCTTATCGTAGGATATCAAATAAGTGCCGAACCGCTCCATTGATTCCAATGATTCGTTGCGTGATTTGAATTCAACGATGTGCGTCACCTCGTTGTTCTTTGTTGCAACGCCATCAATCAATGCGTATTTGGGCGTTGTGTGGATTTTCCATCCGTACCGCTTCAACAAATGGTCGAATGCTAATTCTTCGAAACGTTGGTAATCTTCGTACTTCATATTGGATTTGTTAGTTCTACAACTCGCGAACGCGCTACTTTTTTATATTGAATAATGTTTGTCGCCTCCATTTCATTCAATGCCTTTTCCGCGATTCGCCTCAACACGCCTTCGGTATCTGCAATGAATTTGACGGCATCCGTTGTGGTCTTGCCTTCAATCATTGGTGCCAATCGTTTGTGGTCCTCAAAGGTCCACACTCGTTCGGGTGCTGATTCGAAATCGTCTTTTTGAACCAATTCAATCGTGTCATATCCCGTGATGGTCATTTCCATCGATGGGAATTCTTTGTTTCTTGTGTATTCGGGAACGATATCAGATGCGCCCGGTGTTGTTTCTGATTTGGCCAATGATATGGTTGTTTCCGCCTTTTGGACAAGATAGGAACCCAAATGTCCTTTGGCATTGCGGTCGTTCTTGTTTTCGTGCAATACACACGAAATGTGGCAATTGTTGTTTGATGTCCACTGCAACAACTTGGATGCGATTGCGGTCGCTTCTTCTTCATCGTTTACACCTTTAGACGCTAAGTCAACCACGCCATCGATGACCACATAACCGATATTATCAAACGACTGCATGATGTAGTCGGTCAACTTCAATCGTTCCTTGTTTGTAAGCAATCCACGGAATCGGTAATGTTTGAAATTAGGGTGGTTGACACGTGGGTCCAATCCCGCCATGGTTTGAATCCTATTCTTTGATTTTGATGCGTGCCAATCGCCTTGTTCGGTATCAATATAAATATTCACTTTGTCGGCAACGTGTCCACGGATATGACCACAAACATCGTGTTGCGATATTGCCGCGGCCATCAATGCGCTGAGAAAATACGATTTCCGTGATTTGGCTTTCCCTTGAATCAATGAAAAGTTCCCCATCGTTCCGAAAATGTATTCGTCGGTTCCGAATCGTAAGGAAAGACATTTTTCCGGTTCTTCAATCTCTTTGGTTGAATCCACTTCCAATGATTCCAACAATGCCTTCATTTCATCGATGTCGTCATCCGTCGCGGTTTCATAATCAAACAATGCATCGTCGGGAATCGCTGGCGGTTGTTGATCACCAAACCCATCGTTTCGCAATTCTCGAATCGCGTTTTGGAAATCACCGCCATGAACCAGTATAACGAACGCTTGGAATGCGTCATAAGTTTGTTCGGCCTCGAATTGTGTTGAGGTCGTGAACGGCATAAACAATCCCGAATCTTTGAACACCACACCGGACGTGTCTGCATCCGTGTTGCCGGGACGTTTGACATACGTCATGCGTTCGTTGTCACCAACGATTGTCCAACCCGCCGATGTCAACACATCCAACACGTGATATTTGGCTCTAAACTCGCCCCACGGCGTTGTTTCGTCAACATCCCCCGACCAAACCGAATCCGTGGGCTGATTCTTCATCGGTTCGGCCTTGGGGACGTCTGCCGTCATCATGCGAGCGCATGACCAAATGATGTTGCGTTCATCGGGCGTGATGGTTTGCACGTCCGTTATCTTTCCTATTATCTTATAACCCGCCGACGGCCAAACAACGATTTGACCACCACGGCCACGCGTTTCAAAAGTGACTTCGCCATCTTTGTTTTTAGCCAATTTTTCATTGCCAGCGATTTCAGAACATTTGAAAATCCAATGATAACCACCCGAACGCGTTTGTTGAATGACCATTCTTTGCATCAACGTCGGGTCGTTTTGTTCTATTAATGAAACGAAATCATTGTATTCGTCACCCTCGAAATGCTTGGCATCAATATCAAGGCATTGAATGCCGTCGTACCCCATGACCAAACCAATGGAATTGGTGTTGGCGAATGGTGTGAAATCGGTGACGGGTTCGTCAATGTGTTTTTGCCAACCTTTGATGGCTGGAATCTTTGAATCGGGACGCAACGGAATCGGTTTGAATCCGTGGTCGACGTATTTTTTGGCAATCTTTTTGATGTCCATTTTTCTTGCTCTCTCTTTGTTTGGTTTCTATCTAATCAATGCCCAGTTGTCACAATTGCGTTCGTGATATTTTGGTGATAATGTCACGGATTTTTTGTCGCGCAATTCTTCAAAAGGGAAAATGAACCAACGGCGGTTGTGTACGTCATAGCACACGATGAAATCAACGCCGTCATATTTGCTGAAATCCTTTCCGATGCGTGCGTGTCCATTCGCCAACATCGTTCCGCTTTTGACTTGAATGGTGACAAACCGCGTTTCATTGAACGCAATCAAATCGATGGCGGATTGATTCACAAACGGAAAGGCAACGTGCCAATTGCGTTTGATGAGTTCAGCGGCGCAACGCAATTCAGTCAATGCACCATATTTGTGGGAATCGTGAATCATATCTTCGCAATCTTTTCAAGATAGTCGTCGTATGATTTGGCGATGAAATACACGCCACCCGCTTCACCGATTTCTTTTTCAATTTCCTTTTGGTCCGCCGATTGTCGGTCGGCACCAATCTTGACTTCAATACCAATGAAACGTCCGTCAATGATTCCAATGATATCCGGGACGCCCTTGCGTTGAACACCGGCACGATAGACACGTTTTTTAACGTCGTACACGGCCCCGTTGTTGATTCGGTATGCAACACCCTCGCGAACGTGATACATGTCCCAAATGATGGTTTTTGTGAGGTCGTTGGCGGTGGTGTCCTTGAATCGTTTCTTCACCAATGCGTGCGGTGGGAAATCGGGGTGCTTTTCGGCTTTTAACTTATCGGCCAATTGGCCCAGTTCTTTCAAGTTCTTCGGAATCCAGTTCATTGGTGGTTGTTTGCGTTTCAAATTGTTTGTTTGCCGCGTGTTCAATCATTCGGCTGATATGGGATTTGTCCATTGCGTGGAAATATTGTTTGGCCATTTCCCAACAAACCGAATCAACCGATGATTTTGTTTTCATACTTCTTTAATTTATCCCAAAACTTCAGATATTCCATTTTGCGCATTTCTAAATCTAAAGCAACATCGGGGTCATCGCGGTGAACTCGAAAAATAAACAAATTTTTTGAGATGCGCGGGTCGAATGAAACAAAGTCAACCCATTGGATTGAATCCACTATCAAAAAATAGTGCATCACTTGATGCTTGTATTGCGCTGGAACCTTCCCGCCAGCGATGTACGCAATATGATTTTTCGTTGATGGACATTTGATTTCCACGCCACCAATCGGGACGCCATTCTCATAAACCAATGCGTCGGGTGATATCGCCAACCAATCATGGTCGTCGTGAATAACGAATCCAATTTCACGCGCATCTGCTCCCGTTCTCATTCGGTATTCATCCAATGCAACGGGTTCCATCATGATGCCGTGCATCATCGCCGCGGTGGTTGGTGATTCTTGAATGTCACCACTTAATCGTTCGGCGATTAATTCATAAACGAACGGCACGTTGTTCGATTTGAATATGTTCCCAACACGGGAACCAGTGATGACGCCAAGGCGCATTTCAAACCATTCTTTGGAACGTTGTTCTACGTTTTTTATTTTCATTTGATTTCGTTTTTGTTGATTCCTAAAATGTGGCAACGTATTGTCAAACGTTCATCCTCGTTACAATCTTTCCACGCCTTACCAAACAACAACTTTGCGTTGAATATCAATCGAGATGGCCAAATCGGTTGGTCAAATATTTCTTGTTTAGTCATTCTCGATTCCGTTTTCTTTCAAATCGCGATTGTTCAAATCCACGATTCGATTGCGGTTGATTTCCTTGGCTTGTTTGACCAGTTTCTCGATGGTTTCCATTGGGTACCCCATCAATTTGTTGAATGCTTGTTCGTTCATCTCTCTTTGGTGTTAAAATTTCTCAATATGTGATAATCAAAACACTTTGACTATCATTCTTTGGTGTTAAAGGTTTCTAATTTTTCAAGCGTGTCTTTTAGAATCACATTCCAATCCCACTTGTCCTTGTCAGCGTTCCAAAGTTTCTCGTACATTTCAATTAGTATCTCTCTCATTTTTATTTGGTATTAAGGTTTGCGCCCGTTTTTTTATGTGTGCGCCTATAATTGTAAGGTTATAGCCTTACCGAAATCAAATCTCGTGAGGTTATACCCTTACTTTATACATCGCGATGTTCATCAATCGCCAATTTCAACCCGGCCAATTCTTCTAACGACAAATCCAAAATCATTTCCACTTTGTATTGTATCGTTGACATCAATTCTTCATCCGTGGAATCCAATGCGGACAATGGGCCGTTGATGGCGCGTTCGATTTCCGTTTCCAACCGCCGCATCATTGCTTTGATGTTTTGGCGGTACAATCGCGTTCCTTTCATTGTATCCATTTGTTCCAATGTCGCTTGGTACAATGCCACCAATTTGATGGCGTCTTTGAATGTGTTGAACTTGTCCATCGTTAGAATTTTAACCAGCGTGCGCGGCGTTCGTATTTACGAATCAATCTTGCGTTGTTGTCCAATGATTTCACGATGTCATCGTTCCATTGCGTTTTGCTTGCCACCAACATTATGTTCAATGAATCCCATTGTAGTTCGATAATATATCGGCGCACAAATGCCATGTGGCGGCGTTTACGAATTAGCTTCTTCATATCTATCAAGTTTTTGTTTCAACGATTCGTTTTCCGTTCTTAGGAAATCAATGATTGATTCCGCGGTTTCCTTGTTCAGTCGTGCGCGTTCATCGTACTTGGTCAATATCTCGGTCAATGCGTTGAATGATTCCCGGTATTGCGGAACCAGCATCAACGCGTCGTGGTTTTTGAAGTGATGCAGAATCGTGGCGTGATTCTTTCCGAAATATTTGCCCAGCGTGGTCGCGGAATAGTACCCGCGACACACGTTGAACAATGCCGCACGTGGAACCACAACCGATTCAAGACGTCGTTTTTCCATCACGTCCGTGTTGTATTCTTTTTTCAAGAATTCAACCATTTCGTCAATCATTGTTGTTGGTCGTACGTTCATAGGGCTAAAAATTAAAAAGGTAAATCATCACTCGATTCACCAAACGCATCGTTTGCCGTTGCCGTTGCAACGTTTGGTTTGCTTGTCGGCACGTTGCCTTGGTTCGGCATCAATTCGCCAACGTCGGGCAAACCTTCAAACAAGGCATCGGAATCGTTTGTGGCGTACTCAATCAAATTTGTGATGACATAAGCCGACAACCAAACCGACAATCCTTTCTTGCCTTTGTGTTCCCATTTCTTAATCCATACGTTCGCGCGAATCTCACTTCCGTCCCCAATCAATCCGTCAAAGATTTGGCGGTTGGCCAAATATCCTTTTGGAATGTTGATGGACTTGATTTTCACAACTGGTTCCTCATGCTTGAAATTGCCTTGCGGGTCTTTCGCACGAACGTGGTCCAAGATGTTCAAATCATTCAATTGCTTTGTGGACGCCTCGTCCAAATACAAATCGCAACCATATTTTTCCGACATTCCATCGGGTCCGCTTTCGTTAGTCAAGCGGGCATACTTTACCGAACCACTCAAAATGGTTCCGTGTCCTTTTGCAAAATCTACATTTGCCATAATAAAAAATATAAAACGCCATTGTTGTTGTGTGCGATTCCGGGCGTTGTTCGGAATCGTTTTTTGTTTATCTATATTGAATAGGTAAGTCGGGCAATAGCCATTGGTCGATTGCTCCTAATAATAATCCCATAAGGAACAAACCGATTGACATGACGATGGTGAAGAATATCGGCCCAGCGTTGTCCAATAATAATTTTTTGAATGCTTTCATAATCTTGTGGTGTTTGTTTGGTATCGCTCCGTTGCGATGGTGTAAACATACAATAAAAAACCGAATCCACAATACGTGGACAAAAAATAATTAAAAAAAATGTTAATACAAGTGTGAAGAACCCGCCTTCCATAAACTTGACTTTATCATTTGCGGTCGTTAACTTTGGCCATGTGAATGAATTCACGCCCCCGGGAGGGGAGCGGCAAATCTCATTCTCATTTTTGGACAAAGTTAAAATTTAACTAAAAGCCAAAAAAACAAAGAACAACACGATTTCTTGCTCTCTCTATCTCAATTGTGTTAAGTAGAAACCCCGACGAAACGAATGCGTACGTCGGGGTTTTCTCATTAAAAAAGGGACGCCCAACGGACGCCCCCCACAACAACAAAACAACGCATCCATCGGGACGACGTTG
>Ga0233438_10002806_pt1 | contig 16759 bp, 17 predicted proteins | sample SI_123_September_FD_182720 | JGI IMG/M metagenome (GOLD analysis project Ga0233438, IMG submission 182720) | Seawater microbial communities from Saanich Inlet, British Columbia, Canada - SI_123_September2016_10_MG | ecosystem: Environmental > Aquatic > Marine > Inlet | place: Canada: British...
GCCAAAACGTTTAGGCGATGGCATGAACCGCACATCGCGGTTTAGCGCTCCAATGCTAAAAGCGCCAAGAAAATGCAGCCCCAGAACAGTGATGATGCCACCGCCAATAATTTGGAAAAAATTCATGTGCCGCGCCACAAAGCTGCCAGCCATACTGGATGATGCGCCAAGCGCAACAAAAACAGTCAAAAACCCAGCAACAAAAAGAATCGAAGCCACAACAAGCTGAAGTCGCGAAGCGATTGATTTCGCCCGACCGAACGCATCACTGGGGCGATTACCAAGCCCGCTCAGGAACCCAATATAGCCTGGCACAAGCGGCAAAACGCAAGGCGACAGAAAGCTGAGCAATCCCGCCATTAATGCTGCACCGAAACTAATTGTCACTGAAACGCCCCCAACTTCGGTGTTAAATTACACCTAAACATATATAGAAATCACTCTATGTACGGAACATCATATAGGTTTTTTTGATTATTCCAAATAAAATACCCCATACTGCGTGGCAGTATGGGGTAAAATATTAGGCCTTTTTCTAAAGGCGCTAAAGGTTTTAATTCCGATAGGCTGGAGTCTCCACCTTCAGGCCATTACCCCGCCAAGCTGTATAAAGCTCAAGCGCCACATAATCTTCGTGACCATAAGGCAAAGGTTTTGCACGAATATTTTTCATGCATCCTCTAAATCGGCGGTGGGTTGACCCAACACCGTTCCACTTCAGGCGGTAAGTCGGAAAGCCATTAATATTGCCCTGAGACAGCATATCTGCACGGATGTAATTACCGTAATTATCTTCGTGACAATGCGCACATGACATATCTAACTGACCAACACGTTGGTAGTAAAGCTTTTTGCCGCGCTCAAATGCTGCAGATGCTTTTCCATCAACTGCGACATTGACGCGCGATCCGCGTGACTGCATCCGGATGTAGGCTGTGATGCCAAGCATGTCGCGTGACTCCCACTTATAAGGCTTTGCGCCCATTGCGGTCTCACGACACATATTGATAACCTGCTCAAGTGAAATTACTTTACCAGCAGCATTATTAAAGCGTGGATAAACCGCCCCCGCCACATCAAGTGGCACTTCGGCGCAACCCTCGAAAGCCTGAGAGAGTGATTTGCCGGCACTGCCATCAACGGTGCCCCACAGCTCTTCACCATGATCGACGACGAGCATAGCTGGATTTTCAAAATCATCATCCTGCACATCTCGGATCATTGCCTTGCGAAAATCGTAACCAGACACAATTTCACCGAGTGGGTGGTCCTTATCAGTTGGTTTGATCACTTCGGCAGTACCATCATGATATGGGGTTTTCGCAAATGCAGCTCCAGCTACCAAGCCGAGCGCCATTGTTATCATTACTGCTAGTCGCATTATAAAATCCTCCCTATTAACTCGCGACCCAAATCCGAAGATTAGGCTACGGTCATCTTTTTGCTGGCAGTAAATTCTGCGCCGCCATCTTCGACCCATGTAAAGGTGAATGCACCTGACTTGCTGGCCTTAAAAGGAAAGGCAATATAAGGGTTAGCAGACACTGCGGGCTCGAAATTAGCCGTGAATACATCTTGGCCCTCAAAGCTTGCGACAAATTTATTGATGATCTTGCGCGGAATTTTTTTTCCAGTTTTTTTGTCCTTGGCACGGCCGGTATGCATGGGATGCGAAATCAATGCCTTGATTTCGATAATTTCACCAGCAGCGGCTTTCTTTGGAACTTTTACGCGAGGTTTAATCTTTGCCATTATATTGTTCTCCGTTCGCTATCTGATCAACCGCCACAGCCACCAATGGTGACTTTGACAGTGGCTTGTGCCTGTTTGAAGCTGCCATCGTTCATTTCAGCAAGAACGATGATGTTCTGGGTCTTTGCCAAACGCATCCGCGTCGAGGCACTGCAAGCACCCATTGCTGGCGTGAAGTTGAATGAAGCGACGTCAGGGGTTGGATTGCCATCGGCCATGACATGAACCGCTTTGACATAATTATCGGCTGTCATTGGGCTGTCGATTGAGAATGCAACCTTGACCGCATTTCCGTTTTCGGCGATTTCCGGCAGATCAAGTTCGATCGTGCCTTCACCAACAGATTTACCGCCAGTCAAGCCTTTGATTTTAGCAGCAACAGCTGCACCATCCGCATAGGCAGGAACGCCAGCGAAGGCAGCCACACCAGCTGCACCAAGCATAGCAAGCGCCTGCCTGCGTGAAATTGTTGAGAATTGTTTTGTCTGTTTCATTTTGGTCAATGCTCCGGACTATTGATCAGTTTTTAAAGTTTGGAGGTATGCAACAACATCCTCAACGTCTTGTGCAGAAATAATGGTCTTACCCACAAATTTCTTCAGTGGCCGTTCAAAGCCAAAAGTGCGGTAATATGACGGCATCATTGTGTCCTCATTTGTTACCTTTGAGTTCACCAGTTGCATCCTCAGTTCACCTGCGCTGAGGCGGTTACCAACACCGTAAAGCGATGGAGCGGTTTCACCATGAAACTGCTGCTCAGGAATCGGCATGGCATGACAAGCTAGGCAATTGCCTGCCTTACGGCCTACTGCAATCTTTTTCCCTTTAGCTGGATCGCCTGCGACACCTGTTAATGATTTTGGTATGGAGTTGCCATCAACAATTTCGTACGGAATAAGCCCTGGATCTCGGACTATCATTGAAGCTGAGTTGGCTGCTGTGATGCCAAGCGTAGCCAGAGCCATAATGGAATAAAAAATAGTTTTCATCTTTTCCCCGCTTTTTAGAATTTCTTCAAATTAATATATACGGTTTTCTATTCATATACAAACTGAACATAAAAAAAAGCATTTGTAAAACCAGTTTAAGCTTCACAACCTGTTTTTTTTATTGATGGCGTTGTTGTACGAAAAATTTTTATTATTTTTCAGACTCTTATGAAATTTTTATTGTCCAGTGAATTCTGAAATCCGCCACCAAAACAACTCGGCACCTGGATAGCCAACAATCCGGCCAACTTCCACCTCATCACGCACAAAAATAAAAGTGGGTGTCATCGTTGCTGGCGTTAAATGCGCCAAATCATCTGGCAATGCCTTGTAAAAATCATACCGGCGAAGCGGATAGATTAGCGCTTCTTCAGTGAGGTCATAGCCCTTTCCAACATCGTCTTCAAAAGCTTCGCACCATGGACAGTCACTTGACGTAATCATAACAAGCTGGCCACGGCTATCGGCTGCGTTTACCGACCCAGCAACACCATCAGATATCACCAACAAAAAAAATAAACCCAGAAACAGGAAGGCGCAGCGGAACAGGCAAATCGGTGCGGTATAAAACCACCAGAAATCGCCATTTAATTTAGCCCTTGTCATGCCGCTTCCATTGATCCAGCGACGGCTTATAAACTGTTGAAAATCGTCCAGCGTCACCAGCCACAACAACCTGCGGCACGTCGCCTTCTGCCGGTGATGGGGCGGCAGTACCATTCGGCTCAGCGGGCACCATCTCGCTTTTGATACAATTCAACACTTTTTGCACCTGTGGGTCGCTAATCTCATAGAAAACTTGCCGCGATTGCTTGCGCGCTTTCACAACATTCTGTTTGCGCAGCAAGGCCAGGTGCTGTGAAATACTGTGCTGTGGCTGACGAAGTGAATCGCATAGCTGGCTCACCGATTGTTCGGCCTTGCTAAGCTCAAAACAAATTGACAGGCGTAATGGATGCGACAAAGCCTGAAAGACGTCCGAGGCACGATTCATCAAAAGATCAAAACTAGATTTACTCTTTCCGTGCGCGCTCATTAATCACTCATTTTACTGGTCGAGACATGAGCTTGCCAAGGCGGTTGCCAATCATATTTCGATATGGGTTAAAAGCACTGATCCGGGCGACCAGGCTGATGAAGTCTTATTATGTTGTTTATTTTCTATATATGCAAGCAGTGCGCCTGTCATGATTTATCGATTGGGCGCATCACCCGCTGAAGCCATCCCTTGGTGCCGCCCGAAACCGAATTTGCAGCCGATTGCATGAAATCATCTCCCGGACACCAATTCGCCGGTGCAACTTTGGCTGTCTGATAAGTGTCGATGAGGGCGCGCTGGACACGAAGCAATTCATCAACCGACCGGCCAATATGCATTGGATAATGAATCAGCGCCTGCACTTTTTGCGCCGGATCAACGAACAGACAGGCGCGAACCGTTGATGTTGTATCGCTATAGGCGTCGATCATGCCATAGGCACGCGCAATATCCATCGACACATCTTCGATCACCGGAAAATTGACCGATAGGTTAAATTTTGTCTCGATCCATTCAATCCAGCCCATATGGCTATAAACACTGTCAACCGACAGCCCCAAAAGCTGGACATCCATTTCGGCAAATTTATCTTGTTCCTTCGCCAAAGCGACAAATTCAGACGTGCAAACCGGGGTAAAATCTGCCGGGTGACAAAATAGTAAAATCCAACGTCCAGCAAAGGCCGACAAACGCACCTCACCCATCGTTGAGCGCGCCGCAAAATCAACAACAGGCGATCCAACCAATGATCGATAGGCAATATCTTGGCTGTTTGCGTGGTCATCAGGTTGTAGCATATCTTAGCCCTTTATTTTTGGTGTTAATCATCGACCAGATCGATGATTGACCCGGTCACGTCTTAACAAAACCATTATTTACGACGCTAATGATTTTAGCGCCAAATTGGTAACAGGCTTAATTTAATATGCCATCCCCTATGCTTGCCATGTTGAGCCATAAAATCAAGCATCAGACAATCACCGCCCGAGAAATAAATCGAAAATCGTACGTTTATATGATGTGATTTTTACAATAATCCATCATTCAACGGCAAAATATTTATAAATTTATGCGGCTGTCGATGGTTTTTGATTGATCTTGACCGGTTCGCCGCAAAGAGCCCATATCACCTGCTTTTAGTACCACCCTTTGTTCTGGAAGATTCCCATATTGGCGAGATTACCGATAAATTGGCCACTACCTTTGACACGGTCATGCCACCCGCCTCGCCAAAGCCTGATCTGCCAGAAAAAGCGCAACCAATGACGGCATCTTTTAGCGGTTTTGTAGCCCAGTGATCCAAGCAACCATATGCTCAACCGCGCTTGCTGTCTGGTTTGGCGACACAATATCGCCAGCGATGATATGTGAAAATTTATCGTCACCCGCGATCAGACTGGCAATGATGCTTTTCGATTCCCCGCCCCATGATCGGGCAAATGCGGCTGTTTTTTCAGGCGCAACAACCTGATCTTGGCGACTGTAATAAAACAAGGCAGGCACCTCCACATCGTCATATGATTCCCGATCAACCGCTGCAACAATCGCCGCCATCGGCATTAACGCCGTTGTCGGATAGGTCATCATCCAATAGCGGGCATGAAGATCATTTCGCGGATTACCCTTTTGTTCTGTGCCGATCACCAGCGGCACCCATTGCCGCGCAAATGGCCAGGTCAGCAAATTGGCAGCGCGGCTGTTAATGGCAAAATTTGGAGAAATGAAAATGATCCCGCCAATATGTTCCATAGCCGCCTTGTCAAGCGCGGCCGCCGCCGCCAGAGTGCCCCCAGTTGATGTGGCCATGATAATGACCGTCTCACCAATCTGCTTGCCAATTTTAATGGCTTCGCCAACATCATCCATCCAGCGCGCAACAGTGGCATCGGCCATTGCCGAAGGCTGGCGGCCATGGCCAGTGAAACGGGTAAAATAGAGATTTGCGCCCAAAGCTGTGGCCACCCGATCCGGCACTGGCCGGATTTCTTTTGAACTGGCGGTAAAGCCATGAAGATAGATGATTGATAGCGGCGTTTTTACATTGGCCTCACCAGCCCAGATGACCTGTTTTTCAACCCCGTTGATGATGTCATCAAATTGCCCTTCGCGCATGGCAAGATAGGCATCAATATCATCACCAATCATGATCTTGTCATGGCCGGTGCTAAGCCGAACCGGCTCACGCGGACCAAAAACAAAAACCAAGATCAAAAAACCGGCAAAACCAGCAAAACAGGCAAGGCAGATTTTCAGGGCTTTTTGGGTCAACTGCCATTCCTCATTGTCAAAAAATTTGCCATGGCGGGGCAATTCGCTCTACCAGCCATGAGTGTAATGCGATAAGGCAACAGATCAAATCACTTCAGTGCGATAGCGCCAGTCATTTTAAAAAGACATATTAGACAGTCATTTTAAACAGTCATTTTTAAACCGTCCTATTTTGCCCATCAGATCATTTCGGCCTTTGCCGAACCAGCCAGCGAATGCTAAAAGGCAATCATGGAACAAAAGATCAATTATCTTGAAGAAAAAATGGCACTTATGCAGCATGAATTGGCGCAGATGAGCCATGAGGTCTATGCACAGCAAAAAGAGGTCGCGCAATTAATGCTCGAAATCGAAAAGCTGAAATCACGGCTTGAAAATGTGCAGCCCGATAGTGGCATTCTGTCGCCAAGTGACGATGTGCCGCCGCCGCATTATTGATCATCCGCCATTATATTTGATAAAGGCGCAATTTTGGCAAACGCTCAATTATGGCAACTACCACATCATATCGGCTCGTCGTTCAACCGGTTTAGAAACGCCTTGGCAGCCGGGCTGAAACCATCAAGATCACTTTTGCTGGCAAGATCATGTGCCATTTTCTTGCCAAGCTCGACGCCCCATTGATCAAAGCTGTTCACATCCCAGACAAAGCCCGAAACAACAGTGATATGTTCATAAAGTGCCAATAGCCTGCCAAGCGCATAAGGCGTTGTCGCGTCCCAGCTAACCATCAAGGATGGCCGGTTCCCCGGAAAATGGCGGTGCGGCGCATCGGCTTGTTCAACGCCAACAGCCAATGCCTCAGCCTGCGCCACCGCATTGATTGCCAGCGTTCGGTGGCTTGCTTGCCAAGCGGCATCATCCAACAGATTGACCGGTTTGCGCGCAATCAGAATATCAATCGGACAAATATCAACTGACTGGTGAAGCCATTGGAAAAAACTATGCTGGCCATTCACGCCTGCCTCGCCCCAAATCAACGGGCCGGCAGGCTGGTCAAGCGGCTTGCCATGCCGCGTTACCGATTTTCCATTGCTTTCCATTTCCAGCTGCTGCGCCCAGGCTGGCAATCTGGCCAGACGCTGATCATAGGGCATAATCCCATAGGCCATATGGCCAAGATAGCTTCGATGCCAAACGCGAAGCAGTCCCATGATCACCGGAATATTGCTGGCAAAGGGCGCTGTTTCAAAATGGTTATCCATCGCATGTGCGCCATCTAAAAGCTGGCCAAACGCCTTACTGCCAACGGCAATCATCACCGATAGGCCAACCGCCGACCACAGCGAATAACGCCCGCCAACAGATTCGTCAAAATCGAAAATACGCGCTGGATCAATGCCCCAATCGACCGCCCGCTCTTGATAGGTCGTTACCGCCACCATCGCCGTATCAAGCGCAACCCCGTTTTGCTCTAGCCAGCCTTTCACCAAACCCCCATTCGCAAGTGTTTCGCTGGTGGTGAATGTTTTTGACGTCATGATGAAAAGCGTCGAATGCGGATCGCACTGCGCCAAAACATCATACAGCGCATGTGGATCAATATTACCAACATAATGCACCACTGGCCCATCATGGTATCCGGCAAGCCCTGCTGTCACCATTGCCGGACCAAGATCCGACCCGCCAATGCCAAGATTGACGATTGATTTGATATTCTGATTGGCGCGAACATTATCGGCAAAATGTGTCAGTTTCTGATAGGCCTCGCTTTGCCGGTAATCTGGCGTGCGAAGACGGCAATGCGAAACCGGCTGATCTTCACTTAGATTGATTGTTTTACCAGCAAACATTGCCTTTATGAAATCAGCGAGTGATTTTGCCTCAGCAAGCGTCAAAAGCTGCTGCAAAATATCGTGTGTCAGGGGCTGGCGCGTACAATCAACGGTTAAATCTTCAAAATGAAAACATAAATCATCACGGCCATCCTGATGGATCAGCCTGCGCAAATGATGCAAAGCGATCGCATCTGCGTCACGGCGCAATTGGCTTTCAACCGCGGCGATCTGTTTGTTCTGATCTGTCATTTATTTATGCCTTTACCTAAAGGGCCGTTTTCTGGCATCAGATGCCGGTTTTGCCGAGGCCTCACCATCTTTCATTCAGAGTTTTGATGCAACCCCGTTTTGGGCAAAATCATCATCCTTGCCAAAGCCGGCCTTGGCAATCAGCGGCTAATTAACTGGCCAGCAATAGAGCCATGCCCAAAATGATGCTGATCAGGCGATGCAGTGATTTGCCAGCGCTAATCACTGCATAGGATATTAAGCCAAGCGCAAACGCAATCTTGCAAAAGGCCAATAACGACAAAAGTGGCGTCACACCAATCGTCAACAGCTCGGGATGAACCACCATCCCGAGGGGGATCAAATAAAGCCCGATACCAAGTGACATTGAGGTCAACGCAACCCTTAACCAATTTTCGCCAACCATGCCGGCCGCAATAAATACCCCGCCGCAAACAGGCGGTGTGATTGTCGATAAAAGCGCATACCAAAAAACAAACAGATGAACCGTCAGCGGTGCCATACCAAGATCAATCAATGCTGGCCCGGCAACTGAAACGCAAATCACATAGGCCGCTGTTGTCGGCACCTCCATGCCAAGGAACAAACAGGCAAGCGCGGTCAACAGTAAGGCTGGCCAGATCATGCCACCCGAAAAAGACAAAATCAGCGAAGTCACCTTGATCCCAAGGCCGGTTATGCCAAGAACGCCAATGATGATTGAAGCGCATAGAATAATCGATGCGATCATAGCGATCTGGCCACCAGCCATAATCGCAGCATCGCAAATTCGTGTCATACCCGAACCAAGGCTAATGGCCATTGATCCGTTGATGAATAATAATAATGTTGCCGCCAAAATCGCCACTGCCGCCGCATATTGTGGCGTAAAGCCGATATACATAACAATCAGAAGAACGCTAAAAGGGATCAGGAAAAAACTGGCGGTGATCAGCACTGTTTGCACTGCAGGCCGCGCATCATTGTTCAGCGGGCGCAACCCAAAACGCAACGCATAGATATCGACCCCGATCCACACTGCAAAAAAATACAACAGTGCCGGTAAAGCGGCAGCGACAATAATATCTGCATAGGGGATACCGGTCAGCTCTACCATGACAAACGCACCTGCGCCCATCAATGGCGGCATGATCTGCCCACCTGATGACGCCACCGCCTCAACCGCCGCCGCAATGCGTTTTGGATATCCAAGTGACACCATTGTCGGCAAAGTCACGATTCCGGTAGAAGCCACATTGGCAGATGCCGAGCCTGAGATTGATCCGAATAGGGCCGATGATAAAACTGAAACCTTTGCCGCGCCGCCCCTCAATCGTCCCGCCGCTGATGCCGCCACGTTCATGAAACCGGCACCGGCCTCACCCGCATTCAGCATCGCACCAAAAATCACGAAAATGGCAACAATCGAAACCGAAACGCCGGTCAAGGTTCCCCAAATACCGCCCTCGGCAATCGTCATTGTTCCAAGAAAGCTGGCCAATGGTGTTCCCGGATGCCCAAATTCGCCAGGAATATAGTTACCAAACAGCCCATAAAGCAATGCAGCAAAAGCCAGCAAGGGAAGCGGCCAGCCGATTGATCGGCGCGCCATTTCCAGAACCGTTACCAGCAAAATCACCGCAATCACCATCTGAAAATCATTGGCAAGATAGCCATATTGATCAAGCAACAGATTATGATTCGCAATAATCCAGAAACAGGCCGCGATACCGGCAAGCGTAAAACCCCAATCAAAAATACGCCACAAACCAACCGATGGCTTAAACAGAAAAACCCAAGGGATCACCAAAGCCATGTGAAGCGGGCGTGATACAAGATTAGGAACCAGCCCCGAAAAAATGAGCCATAGATGAAAGACAACCGATAAAGCGCCAAGCCCGATCCAGATAGACCTTGTTGATTTCAAAAATGGCGTCATTGAGGGAATTCCAGCTTAAGACCCGATAAAAAGGGCAACCGTCACGCGCAACGCTTGCCCTTATAATTACGTTTTTACCTGACCAAAATAATTAGTGATGCGACGCCAGCGTGGCACCAACCTCTTGGTAATATTTTGCTGCGCCTGGGTGAATTTCGGTCAGGATATTTTCAAGCATATCAAGCGAGACACCACCCCACCATTTTGCGGCGGCGCTCATTGATGACTTGCCTTCCCAAAAGGTTTTGGTCAGCGCATAGGCTGTTGCATCATCCATATCGGTTGTGGCAAAGGCCACAACAGGAAGTGACGTTGTGGTGATCGCCGATGATTGCCCAGCATAGGTACCAGCCGGAATTTCAAGCCGTGTCCGTTTTGACAATTTAATTTGCTCATCCGACAAGGACAGAACCTTTGCACCAGCCGATGCCGCCGCTTCGATAACATTTGGTGCCGGATAGGATCCAGCCGTCACAAACCCGTCAATCTGACCATTCTTTAGCGCTGGAACCGCATTCGACAATTCAACCTCGGCAAGCGTGACCTTTCCTTCAAGGCCAAATAGCTTGAGATATTTTTCTCCCTCGCGGGCGCCAAATGATCCCTTGCCAAGCAAGATGGTCTTGCCTTCCATGCCGCTAAAATCAGTCACACCTGACTTTTCGGACATGACAAAATGCATGGTCAAAGACGGAATGGGAAACAAGGCTCTGATTTCATCAAAACGCGGATTTGCCTTGTCCTTGAACATCGCTTTGCCGCCGCGTGCAAGCTTGATTAAAACAGGTGGCGTGGTGAACACATAATTGCCTTTGCGACCAATCACCTCCATCACATTTTGAACCGAACCTTGGCTCTCTTCAACGGTGACAGTGATATCACCATTTGACCCTGCCTTCATGCCTTCGGCAATCTGTACGGCCATCTGATAATAGGATGATGTCGATTTCGCTGATTTATAAGTAACACGCGTTTCGCTAATCGCCTGTGTCGCTGGCAAAATCGCCATCGCTGCCAGTAAAAGCTTTGCAATCAATTTGAATTTCATGATTTTTCTCCCAAAATATGCAAAATCCTAGCATATCGCGCTAATGGTTCAATCATGAATCAGTTTATTTTGCTTGATTTTATCAAGCTATGATTTGGCCAAGTGAAATTGTCGGCAAGCGTCGCCAAATTTCTGAAAAAGCAAATTATTCAGACGATTTTCATCTCTTTCGGGATGAAATTCGGCGTGCCATTGGATGGCAATAGCAAAGGATTTGTGATCATTTATGCTGATCGCCTCGATAAGGCCATCGGGTGAAAAGGCTTCGGCGGATAGCCCCGCACCTAATTGATCAATGCCCTGCCCGTGAAGGCTGTTCACCCAAAAACTATCTTGCCCCAGAAATTCTTTGAAAAGACTATTTTCGGTGAACATGATCTGATGCCTTGGTTTGAAGATTTCTTCCAATGACGCATCATCATTTTGTGGCATGCGGTGATCTTGTTTATCGCTTTGCTGATGCACCCGATAGAAAATTGTGCCGCCATAGGCAACATTGATCTCTTGGATGCCACGACAAATGCCAAAAATCGGCATATGGCGTTGAACGCATTCAGGAATAATATCCAGGACAGTCTTGTCACGATCGGGATCAATCACTTCATCATCAGGAAATGCCTCGCCGCCATAGTGATGCGGCTCAATATTCGCCCTGCCACCGGTCAAAACAACACCATCAAGCCTATCAAGAAGGGTGCCAAGATCGCTTTTTCTAATGCAGGCCGGAATCAGGATTGGCACAATATCGGCAAAATTCATCACCGCATCGACATAACGTTTTCCGGCCGAATGTGATTGCTGCCTGCCGTTAAAACCGACCGTCTCATTCGTGATAATGCCAACAATTGGTTTGGGTTCCATTGCCTTGCTCTCATGTATTTTCACAGATGATTTTACGCTTATCGGTGCAGTTTTAAACACCCAAAATAAACACCCGAAAAGATCGAGAGGCGAAAAGTCATATCATTATGGAATATAGCCAATATCTAATCCATTTCACAGATGTTGAAAGCCAATTCCAGACTATGATCTGCCCAGAACAATCAGATTTTGTTTATTTATGCTTGATCCACAATATCTGGCGGGGCGGTTGCCATAGATCTGTGCTACCAATTCTGCCAGCGAAAACCCAATCATTGAAAATCAACCACTACAAATAAATCATTGGAGATAAACATGCGTTTAAAGACCATCGCCATCGGACTGAACCTCCTGCTTTTGATTTTATGCGTCGGCTTCTTTATCGGACATGGATTGCCAAAAAGCCTGATGCTGTGGAGTTCGGCCATACTCTGGTTTGTCGCACCGATGGTGAATCTTCTCTACATCCGAAAAAATCCATAGACCGTTTCACCAAATAGCCGATTGATTTGACCGCTGACTGTGTCAAATCTGTGTCACTTAGGGGGCATAAGTGGCTAGATTCAGGAAACGGAATGGCGAGTGGCAAGTCATTGGTAAAAAATTCCCGTACCAAAACTGATCCGCGGGGCTTTTAATCAATAACGGTTTTCAAAAGAGTGACTAAAATGGTTGTAAATGTTAGGGTTATCTGGCTGGTCCAATTTTGAATAGCAGCCAATCAAATGGGTCGAATTGATGTTTGTCTTTGATGCTTATGGGACATTATTGGATGTGGACTCTGCAGCCAGACAGGCAGCGACTGAGCAAGGCATGGAGGCTCTAAAGGAGAATTGGCGTCCCATCGCGAAAGGTTGGCGAGAAAGACAACTCAGATATAGCTGGCTGTGCTCGATGATGGGCAAATATGAGGATTTTTGGGAACTCACAACACGTGCGCTTGATGCGACACTTGAAGAACACGCCCTTGCATCCGATTATAATATACGAAATCGGCTTTTATCATTGTACAGCGAACTCTCAGCCTATGATGAAGTGCCTGAAGTGCTCGCTAATCTCAGAGCGGATGGTCACAGGCTTGCAGTGCTCTCAAATGCGTCTCCCAGCATGTTGGAAAAAGCGGTAATGTCAGCCGGAATTTCTGAGTGGTTCGATGAATTGCTCAGTGTTGATGTCTTGAAATGCTATAAACCCACACCGGCAGTGTACCAACTCGTCACAGAGCGGTTCGATTGCGCGCCGCGTGACGTAACCTTCTTCTCATCGAATAATTGGGATGTATCCGGCGCCGGCGCATTTGGCTTTAAAACCATTTGGGTTAATCGCGCCGGCGCAGCGTGGGACAAGCTCCCGGGTTCTCCGGATAGAATTGTTACTTCAATAGCTGAAGGAACCAAAAGCGCAGCACATTAGCTGATCGAGACTTCAATTGGCGTGGGATCATAGCCGTTACATGGATTATGCATTTGTGGACAATTCGACAAAACAGCCAGAACATTACATTCGGCCCGAAGCTTTACATAGCTGCCGGGCTTTAATGCAGCCTCAGCCACACCTGCTGATCCATCATCTAAAACTGGAACACTCATAAACCAGTTAACGTTCGGAACGATCGACGCCGCATCCATGCCATGTCTTTGAAGCTCTCGGGTAAAGTTCGTGTAACAAGACTCGGTTGTCGCCACGCCATAACGAAGCTTGTTATTGGGATTGCTGCAACATCCGTAAATTGTGTCGTGCCTCCCAACCGTATCTTCAATGATTCTTAAAAGTGGCTTACCACTATCTGCATATAATACCGTTCCTTTGCCAACATAGATATTGCCCTGAATCTTTACGGTATTAGTTGCAGAGTAACGATCTGATGTGTTGTCTGCATCATAGCAAAGGAAATCGACCGCTTGCTGGCCGTGCATATCTTTGATGGTGAGCACCTGCCCCCTTTTTACCAATCCAGACCATGGCTGCTTTGCATCTACTGTCACCGTTTGATTTAGCATAATGAACTCCTCAGGTTCTGAAATCAACGACCGCAAACAAAGTCTGGTGTCGTGATATCACCAACTTCATCACCAGCCCAGTTAAGCAGCTTCGGTTGAAAGAAGCCTTCTACAGACCATTCGATGGAATACCCTAATGCCCTAATAACGGCACCAATCGCAACCTCAGCCCCTCTTTTGTTGCCATCTCTTGCTTTAACGACCGCACCAAGAGCAAGGTCATGAAACGCAGCAGAGTAAACGCCTTCAGCACCTGTTTTAACGGTTATCGCTTCACCATAAGCGGCATTAATTGCACTACATGCCCTCCCATGGCCAGCGATGAGCAAGGGAGCGGCGGCGATGCTCTTGCGTATCCGCTGACAAGCCTCATGCCTCGCATCTGGTAAATCACCACCACCAGCAAATAAAGCAAACGCTCTTGCCCAATTGCCAAGCGGCGCAGAGAAAACAGGCGCACCGCAGCCATCTATGCCATGCGGATATTGCATCAGATCCAAACCAGTCATAAATTCTAACGTGCCTAGGATTTGCTGCTGAGCCGCATTCGTTAGGTTCGCATAACCGAATGTTTTACCGCTCATAAGTTTGGATAAGATCAACATGCCAGCATGTTTTCCACTGCAGTTATTGTGGACCTTGTGTGGCTCATCCATGGTTCTGACTTGTGACACCATTGTTTCCTGATGCATTGACCAGTGCGCACCACAAATAAGCTCATCAATCGATATGTCGAACTTGCCAAGTAAGCCTTGCACGGCGTCCGTGTGTAGCGTCTCACCGTTATGACTCGCACAAATCAGGGCAACCTCAGCATCTGAAAACTCAGGAATATCCGGCAAGGTTTTTAGCAGCTCAATAAGTGCGATTGACTGAAGTGGTTTCATTGCCGACCGCGGAAAGATAACGCTTTCGACATCACCCATGCCCAATATAACTGACCCCTCAGCATCGCATAGGGCTACATCGACCTCATGCAAGCTTTCTTTGAAGCCGTTCCTGTTAATATGAACGTGAAGCGGGGTTAATGCGTTGTATGGCAAATCAATCAGGGGTTTGGTCATGTGGGTCTCATCTATTGCGGTTTGTCATAAGCAGGTGCTCCCCTAAAAAGACTATGATCTTTTTAGGGTTCAAATGCCATAGCGTCTATCAGACGTCAAAAAGGGTTCCATCCGCCAACAAACTGACCCCGGCATCTCCGCAAGATGGCGGTTTTCAATAGAGTGGCGATTGTACGCCCACGATGAATCGAACAGGCCGAAACGCGTTATTTTCTGCGGGTGTCAGAATGGAGAATGGCGCGCTCGGGAAGAAGTTCGATGCCTACCCACAGCGCCATCCAGTGACTGAATCCAGCTATAACAATAGCTTAGCAGATCGTCACATATGGTCAACTATCAAAACCTCACCTGCAACCTTGCCTGAACCGAGGTCCGAGGCTCGAGGCCCAAGGTCCGCGTTTCACGGACCACCGCCCAGCAGCCACGGACCGCGGACCACGGACCGGGGTTAATGGAGCCGTTTATCTGTCAGATTTGGACTTGATTGAAGGGGGTGGGGCCGCAGGACGCCGGGGCTTGCGCCTCGGATCGACGGTTTACTTGATTGGTTGGCGGAGGCGATGGGGTGGATTTACATACTATTTTGGCAACACTTTCATTGTACCTAGTCACAAAACACTTATCAGTGTGATTTTTTATAGCAGTGGATTTAAGAATTGTTAGACGCTCATTTATTATCACTCAAACCGGCTGTTGCACTCTCTTTTCTAGCATCGCGCTTGCAGGAGGCAATGTTCAGTCATTTTAAGTGCCCAGATGATTAGCTATAAATTTTAATATATTTTTATTTCGTAGCAGCGGCACGCTGTCCGGCCCTGCTTACGGCCATAGATTTCTAACCTGTGCTCTGTGAGGTCAAATCCCATTTCGTCCGCAATTTCTTTTATCAAACGCTGCAGTTCTCGACTTTGAAATTCGTGGATTTGTCCAGTTTCAACATCCATCAAATGGTCATGATCTGTGCGTTTAATTTCAAACCGTGCTTTACCATCTCCCATATCAAGCTTTTCAATTAAGCCTGAGTCCTCAAAAAGGCTCAATGAACGGTATATCGATGCAATAGATGTTGATTCGTCCTTTGCTTTGCACCGCTGATAAATAGTGTCGACATCTGGATGATCGTTGGACTCATTGAGAACACTGGCTAATAGCCGCCTTTGACTTGTCATCCGAATGTCCAACATGAGGCAGCGTTCCTGAAAGGATTGCTGTTGATTCAGCTTTTCTTTTGTTTCTTTCATTCTATTGCCAGCGACTCGTTCCGTAAAAATTTAGTTTACGCACAAAAATACATTTGTGAAATGCTCTTGTTTTTTTAAATGAGAATGATTATCACTATTAATTAAGAATGATTCTCATTATTAAAGAGGTAGAAATGATTAGATTTATAGCAACAGTTTGCGCAGCGATATGTTTTGTGCCACTTCAAGCTTCAATAGCTGAGAGTTTGAATATCTACACACACCGCCAGCCAGCTTTGCTGGAGCCAATTTTAGAAGCGTACACAAAAAAAACAGGGATCACGTTTTCAACTGTTTATGCGCCAAAAGGACTTGTTCAGCGGCTTCAATCTGAGGGAGATGCAACTCCAGCAGATATGGTTATTACAGTTGATATAAACAGAGTTCATGAATTGTCTGAGACAGGACTGCTTGCATCTCTGTCCTCATCTAAAATCAAAAAACAAGTTCCTGCTCATCTCCGAGACAAAAGTGATAAATGGACTGCCCTTTCATTGAGAGCACGGATTGCTGCAGTATCGGTTCAAAGGACTGAAAAATCTGAAGTTTTGG
>Ga0233438_10002809_pt1 | contig 16743 bp, 25 predicted proteins | sample SI_123_September_FD_182720 | JGI IMG/M metagenome (GOLD analysis project Ga0233438, IMG submission 182720) | Seawater microbial communities from Saanich Inlet, British Columbia, Canada - SI_123_September2016_10_MG | ecosystem: Environmental > Aquatic > Marine > Inlet | place: Canada: British...
TTCGTACTCTAGTGCTACATGATAGTGTGAAGTGCCCCCTATGTTTCTAGTGCCTCCACTGCCAGCGCCTGTTTGATCTAATGCAGTGTGCATCGCATCAATAACAATTTTATTCTGGCCCATTCCGAGGTAATCATTTGAGCACCAGTTTACAATCTCTTTGATTGCATACTTTCCGTACCAAATCGCTTTAGGAAACTTTCCGCGTTCACGTAGTATATCATTGAATACACGGTACTTGCCTTCCTGTTTGAGCTGTTCAAGTTTTTGTTGGAACAGTTTTTTATCTATCATGCTGCTATTTAACTAAATATTGTATAGGAGAATACAAACATGGCGACAATCACTTGCAAAGGACTAACAGGCGTAGTATTTGACTTAACGGTTACGTTAGGTACAACAACAATGAACGGACTTACAGCCCTTGCTCAAGCAGTTGAAGGCGCACCTATTACAACAGCAATGTATGGTGAGATTGCATTGTATGATACTCCAAGTATTAATCAAACTAATGATGGTGCAAAGACATTAACAGCAGCAGGATTAGAAGAAGGCAGTGCAGTCGTGTGTGTGCCATTAAAGACAGGCAACAAAGAACAACGTCAAGAGCAAAAGGGTGCTATTGCTAGTGCAAAGCGTAAAGGATTAGCAGCAGCCGATACTGATGCAGTTTATTACAGAGCAGCAAACACATTCAATAAAAACAGACTACCAAACCCATATGAAGGCAATGCCTACAACGCAGACGACGATGAAAACACAGGAACTCTTACAGTAGGGAGACCTTGGACCTAATGGCTAATCTAAATCCAAACAGTACTAACTACGTTCACACAGCAACAAACGGACATTAAGGAAAACAAACTATGAAAATGGCAGAACTATTAAGACAGTTGGCAGACAAGTTAGACGGCATTGAAAATCCAAAAGATGCTGCACCCAACAACCCAGAACAGTCAACAGATGACGGCAGCGAAGACCAGTCAGTGTTTATGGCACCAAACCAACAGAAGATAGAGCTTCTAAAGAAAGGTGTTGGAGTTGAATCAGAGTTTGACGATGAAGGTAGTAACGAACTAGATGCTATCAAGAAGAACGCAGGAATTAGTCCAGCAGTGATTCACATAGCATCAGATGACGAACCACTGGAGTAATTACCAATGGCCGTATTAGATTTTTTCCAAAGTAGAAACAACGCAGTAAGCACCCCAGCAAACTATGTAGGACACGAAGGCAGACTATGGTTCAACAGTGAAACTGGTGAGATTAGAAAAGGTGACGGAACCCCAGGTGGCGTACCTATTGCACTTGCTATTGCTACATCATCTACCGCAGGAACAATCAAAGCAGGCCCAGGCATTAACATCGCAAGTGATGGCACACTAACTATTGACAGTTCAGGATTGAGTTTTAACTTTGGCGACTTTGTTGCTGACGTACAACCAGTAGACGGCGAAGATGTTGCTATCCTAAAAAGTTTTAATGCCAATGAAGACATTGTACTAGAGTCAACTGGCACAGGTAAAATTGCTGTTATCGGTGAGTTTGGTGTATACGCTACTAACGGAGACGTTGCAGGCGCACTTGGAGAAGAACCTATTTTCCGTGTTCTTGCTGATGGACAGGTTAGAATGCTAGTACCGGGTGCAGATGAAGTTGCTGGCGCATTTGAAATTACCGCTAATGAAACCGGTGCGTTTATTCCACCTACTCAAACAGGCGTGGTTGTCCACACTACTGGTAATAGTGCTATTACTAACAGAACATATATGGATGCCAATGACAACTATCCAATCATCGTCGGGCGCAGATACAACGGCACAGTTGATAGTCCTACACCAGTTCTAAACGGTGATGTAATATTCCGTCTAGCAGGGCAAGCAGCCACAGGAAGTTCACCTGTGTTCCAAACTTTTGGACCAGCAAAGATAAACTGGCTGGCCACAGAAGATCAAGGACCTACTAACCAAGGTGGCAAGATCACTGTTGATGTTACAGCCAATGGAACAACTGCCTTTGGCAATGCAATCACAGCAGTAGAATTTACCAGCGATGGTGTAATAGCCAATAATGGTTTTGATGCTTCGGGCAGTAGTTCAGTAAACCTTGGCGCTGTTGGCAATGTTAACATCACTGGCGGCAACGACGGAGATGTATTAAAAACAGATGGCGCTGGCAATTTAGCTTGGGTGCCACGCTCAGCAGGCGAGTTATTAACACCTGATGCATACATTATAGGTGATAGTTACAACGGCGCAGTAGCAAGGACTTGGTCAGTTGATGCTACAACAACGGCCACTGCAAATAAAGTTGTTGCCCGTGATGCCAACGCAAATATCGCCGCCGCAACTACATCATTTGCAACACGTCAAGCAGGATCGTTTGGAGCAGGACAGACTCTCACAATTGATATGGCAACAGACAAATATGTTCACGCTAATATCACAGGCGAAACAGTTACCGTCGCATACACAAACATCACAGCAGGTAAAGAAATATATATATTCTTTACCAACGCAACCGCCGGCGACTTATCAGTCAATAGTGGTATTGCTAATACTCGTGCTACCAATGCCAAGGGCACTGAGAACGTAAAGCACGGCGGAACAAGTCAAATCCGTGTTACCAGTTTTGGAACCACAGTTGCTGATTGTTACGTCCACTTCAAGAAGTAATAATATATTATAGGATTTTAAGATGCGCATAGATGAAATTACAATAAACATTCCGATCACAATTGATCTAGACGGTGACAAGCCTCGTGTAAACGTAGCAGGCAAAGATGCTACAGATGACGACGAGTTAGATAAGAATGCTGTGATGATATCTCCGCAGCAACAAGAGCTAGAACTAAAGAAAGCCGAACAAGGTAAAGCATCGCCGGTCATTGATAAAATACTCGACGATGAAGATATTGGCGACGAAAAAGACGCTGAAGACGAAACTCCAGAGATTACTAACCTGAAAGCTCTTGCAGGAATGAAACGATAAATACTTAAAACAGTACATGTTTTAGGGAGTTTCGCTGGATATGGCACTATACAAAATCGGGGCAGCACGTAAACCTACAGCAGAATTAAACACATTCGTTGGTGAAGCGGGCGACTTATTCTATTCAGAAGCAGACCCGAAACTAAGGATATCTGATGGTTCTACTCCTGGCGGAGTACTTGTAACTACAGAGGCTTTATCGGGCAATAGTCCAGTAAGCAATATAGATTTATCCGCAGTTGCTCAAGCTATTGTGCCAGCAGAAGCAGATGTATATGACTTAGGAGCCCAAGGATATGAATGGCGAGAGTTACATTTATCAGGCAACACACTTCACATCGGCGGCATTGCAATTAGTAGAGATCCTAATACAAATACCCTAACACTACCAGAAGGAACAAAAGTAGCAGTCGCAGGACAAGCCGCACAAGCTGTAGCAACTACAGCACTCACAGCAGATGATTTACAGCTACAATTATATTTAGAGGATCTGATAAATATAGATATAACTAATCGTCAAGAGGGCAGTCTATTGCAATACAGAAACGATACTTGGACAGCTGTCAATGACATTTCAACTTCGAATGTTGAAATATTATTAAACGGTGGAACTTATTAAGGATGAAAACAGATGGCAACTAAAATTCAGATTAAACGCACTAATACAGGGTCATTACCTAGCAGTTTAGACCAAGGCGAATTAGTATACGTATACGACACTAGCAGTGCTAGTCAAGGAGCAGGAAACAATGGAGGGAGAATCTTCATTGGTGATCCTACTAGTAGTAGTAACACCCCATTAAAAATTGGTGGAGAATACTACACTAACTTAATGGACCATGCTGCAGGTACGCTTACAGCAAGTGCAGCTCTTTTAGTCGACGCAAACAAGAAGATAGACAATTTAAAAGTTGACAATATTGACCTTGATGGCAATACTATTAGTTCATCTGACACCAATGGCGACATTAACTTAACGCCTAACGGAACTGGTAAAACTGTTATTTCAAATCTTTACGTTGGTTCGGACTCGCTTGCAGAATACATTGAAGATGTAACTGGCGGTCAAATTACAGCTGGAACAGCTATTACAGCTACATACGACGATGCTGCTGGCACAGTTACAATTGGTGTTGCTAATGCAGGTATTAACACTACACAACTTACAGACGGCGCAGTTACAACTGCAAAAATTGCAGACGCAAATGTCACAACTGCTAAAATTGCAGACAGCGGCATTACAACAGCTAAACTGGATGCTGGTGCAGTTACAACTGCTAAAATTACAGACGCAAATGTCACAACTGCTAAAATTGCAGATGAAAATGTTACAGCAGGTAAACTAGCAACTGATGCTGTCACAACTGTTAAAATTGCAGACGATGCAGTTACAAATGCAAAACTTGCAAACGATTCAATTACAATTGGTAGCGATGAAACAGCACTAGGCGCAACAATTACAGACCTAAACGGACTAACAAGTGTTGATGTTGATAACATTACTTTAGACGGTAATGTAGTTTCAACAACTGATACGGATGGCGATTTAACTCTAGCGCCAAACGGTGATGCTACTGTTAAAGTTCCGTCAGGATACGAAAGCAGGGCAAACTTTACAGGCGATAGCTTGGTAAACAAGACCTACGTCGATCAAGTAGCAAGCGGACTAGATGTTAAACAGTCAATGCGTGTTGCAACTACTGAAGACTTGGGTGCAACATACAATAACGGTGGCGGAACACTAACAGCCGACGCTAATGGTGCAGCAGTTATTGATGGCGTTACACTAGTTGCAGGCGACAGAGTACTTGTTAAAGACCAGACTGATGCAGTTGAAAACGGTTTCTATCGTGTTACTAATATTGGTGGCGCAAGTGCGCAATTTGTGTTTACAAGAACACCAGACGGGGACGAAGCAAGCGAAGTAACAGGCGGTGCATTTACATTTGTTGAAGAAGGTACACTAAATGCTGACAACGGTTATGTTGCTACACACAACGGTGAGCCTACACTAGGTACTGACGACCTTACATTTGAACAGTTCTCAGGTGCTGGTCAAATTGACGGCGGCGCCGGTTTATCAAAAACTGGTAATACACTTGATGTAAATGTCGATGACACAACTATCGAAATAAGCGCAGATGCTTTACAAGTTAAAGACGGAGCCATTACTGACGCTAAACTTGCAGCTGGTGCAGGCATTGGCCAGGCCAAGCTGTCTTTGAATGCTGCAACTACAAGATCTAGTGCAGTAGGAATAGGTCAAGCAAACTTGGGTATAGTTTCTTTTGATAGCGCACAGTTTACACTAACCAACGGCTGGGCACAAGTTACTACACTAGACGCCGGAACATACTAAAAGGATAGTGATAAATGGCTGTAGCCTTCAAACTCAAACGATCATCAGTTTCAGGGAGGGCACCGGATACATCTAGTATTGACTACGGTGAATTGGCAATCAACACCTTTGACGGTGTGCTCTATTTTAAAAAGAATGACGGCAACAGCGACAGTGTCGTTCCCATAAGGCAGGTTACAGAATACAATCTTGCTATAGACAATACTCCAATATCAAATTCAAGCAGTAATAATTTAAGTGGTATTCTTCGCGACTTAGATCGTGCAATCAGTATTAACAACAGCAATATCAACAGCAGCTTTGAAGTAGGCGCCGACGATTCTACTATTAGGACTGTTAACTCTGGCGAAAGTATAAGTTTCCTAGGAGCAAATGGAGTTAGTACTTCGAGTGATGTCGAAGGTAGCATTACTATTACAGGACCAGACTTATCGTCCTACGTCACTAACACAGCAACAACAAATTTAAACCTAGACGGCAACAATATAGTTGGTGTAGATACACTTCGCATAGATGAAACCGGCTCCGGCTTGAGAATGACAAACGTAGGTGCATTTGATAACAACAGTGGTAACTTTAGAGTCTTTGCTACTAGTTCTTTAGAATTATTGTCAGGTGGTTCGTCTGGCAAGGGATTATCAATAGCAACTTCGGGTGCTGTTACTTTTAATGATGAGTTTACACTTCCTACTACAGATGGCGCCAATGGACAGACACTTGTAACTAATGGCAACGGAACTGTAACTTGGAGAACACTAAGTGGCGCTGGAGGCGCAGCAACTTTAGACGGACTGTTAGATGTAGATACAACTACTACAGAACCTGAAGTTGGCCAAGTATTAAAGTATGACGGAACAAACTGGGTACCGGAAGACTCTTCCGGAGGTGACCCTTCATCTACAGAAAATTTTGCCTATCATTTAATTTACGGTTGATACAAAAAATTAACCCCCGACACTATTTCTAATGCCAGGGGTTGCTTTACTTCTATATTATTATTAAGGACTATGTCCTTTTTATAGTTCCTACTACCTTCTGCTAGTATTTATACTGTCATCTGTCCGATTGATAAAATCATTACCCAGAGTACCGTAATACTCAGTCCTATCATCATAACATCCTCACAGAACTGTCCACCATTACAGATTTTTTGCTTTATACCGTCGTACCTTTTATTAGTAACCATAGTCATGTTGATCTCCTTTGTGTCTTTTCAGCACACTAAGTTTAGATCGTGCCTCGCGGCCGTTTTCTTTCAGCGTCGGCCCGTTAAGCGCCGCAGTGAATTTTCCTTATGTGTGTAAATTGTTACTGGTTGTTAATTGTTACTTTGCGTAACGCACTTATTTATCTAAGAGTTAAATTATATGCGTATAATTGATATTTGTCAAGACAAATATATCCAAAACTAGTTGACAATAAGTAAAATTGTTCTTATACTATGTACTCAATAGAGGATTCTAAATGAAAGCACTAAAACTTGGCATCATAGGCGCTGGCTTTGTAGGTGGAGCCGTCAGCACAGGTTTTAATAAAGAAGTTGAACAGTTCATAGTAGACCCCAAACTAAACGATAACACAATCAAGGGCTTGGTTGACTTTGATGCTCCTTTAACTTTTGTTTGTGTTCCTACTCCTCCAGGTCCTCGAGGCAATGTAGACAGTAGTCTACTAGATAATACTTTGGCAAAATTGGCGGAAGAAAAATACAAAGGTTTGGTAGTGATCAAAAGCACAATTACACCTCACTACCTGTTAGAGTTTGAAAAGAATTACAATCTAAAAATAGTGTACAACCCAGAATTCCTTACAGAAGCAAATGCCCATGCAGACTTTCTTAATCCAAAAATGCAAGTGTTGGGCGGACAGTGGTGTGACTGCGAGTTTGTTGAAAAGTGTTATGCTAAACACAGTAGTGTAAAATTAACGCCAGCATTTAAAACTGACCTAATTACAGCAAGTTTAGTCAAGTACACTGTTAACAGTTTCCTTGCAACCAAAGTTGCATTCTTTAACGAACTGTATGACTTATTCAACAAGAGCAATGCTAACAGCAGTTGGGAACACTTTACGCAGATACTAGCAGCAGATCCTCGCATGGGAGCTAGCCATATGCAAGTTCCTGGACCCGATGGTGATAGAGGCTTTGGAGGACACTGCTTCCCTAAAGATACAGAAGCATTTTCTGCATATTCTAATGTTGTAGACAGTAACCTAAGCATACTTGATAAAGCAATCTCTAGTAATAAAACGATAAGAAAAAATTAACTTTTGTTTGACTTGCATCTGTTTCTGTTATAAAAGAATGCTTCAGGTCTCGCATAAATACGTTAAGGATTCTATTATATGAAGAAACGTACACGCAGCATTTTACAAGAATTAAACAATCTCGGTAGATCGCACAACGATAACGATCTGTTGATCGAAACAACAGGCAACAATATTATTGAAAGTGCTATTAATTTACTTAATCGAATTTCAGAAACCTACGATGAAGCTACAGCAAGCGAGTTAGAACGCAGGTTTATTAATTCTATTCGTTCGGGCGATCCCAGAAAGTATAAACGCAGTATGCAAAAAATCATAGAGGGTAAAAATGAAGATATCTGATCTTGTAGAAGGCGAGAAAGACGTCAGTTTTGTTGACAAAATAGCAAAAGGAGTAGGCGGGCCTGCGCCTACAGATTACAGTCAATATAAAAGTACCAAACCTAAGACTAAGAAAGCTAAGGATGAGAAACCTAAGACCAAGACATTCGTCGGCGGAACTTCGGCACGTAGAAAAGCGAGAGCAGACAAACAAGTAGCTAAAGCAAAAACTACAGAAAGTCTAATAAACGAAGGCGGAGCGATGCCGGGTGTAGGGCCCATTCACATTGACGAAATTGAACCTACATTAACTGCATTAGAAAAAGTACTAGGTATCGATCTTAAAAATAACGCTCTTGGCAGTGTAGGCAAGAAAGAGTTTAGTGGAGACATTGACATCGCACTTCAACTAGATGCAGAAAAAATTCCCGAGTTTATAGAAAAACTTAAAAAAACTCCAGAGGTTATGGATATATCAAAAAGTTCTGTGATTATGACAAAAGTTAAAATTGAAGACTTTGATCAAAGTAAACAAACAACTAAACCACGTACAGGATATGTACAAGTTGACTTTATGCCAGGCGACCCAGGTTGGTTAAAAACATATTACCATTCACCTAGCGAAAAAGAATCTAAGTACAAAGGTGTATTTCGTAATCTTATGATGGCTACTATCGCCGGTGTGCATAATAGAAAAGACAGCGAAGATGAGATTGATGATGGGCGCCCGATAGAGACTGAGCGGTGGATGTGGAGCCCAACCGACGGACTTGTAAGAATTAAACGTACCCCGGTACCGAAAGCAAAGGGCGACGGCTATACTAAAAAGAACAACAACGAGATTATAGGCCAACCTATTAAAACAGCAGATGAGATTGCCAAAGCATTAGACTTAGACGGTGCTGCTGACCTAAACAGTTACGAAAGTCTCAAAACAGCAATAGAAAAAAATTATCCTGCAGAAGAAGTAGATAAAATATTAAAAGTATTTGCTGGCAACAGACAAGTACAAGATATCGGTGTTCCAGATGATATCAAACAAGAAGAAAGCCTAGATGAAAAACAAATGAAACACGTATTACGACTAGCAGGATTTAACAAATATGAGATATAGTGAATTTAAATCTTTGCTGCCTGAATCGGTAAATCTTAACGAAGGCGCTCGTATAGAGCACTTGGAAGACCTAGTGTTTAGAGAACTACCGCCTAGCAAAGGAGCCAATCGTGCTTTACAAAGTCTTATCAATATGGAAAAGGGCGGCCACACAGATGTTACTGTTAAATGGGACGGCAGTCCCGCAGTCATCTTTGGGCGCAATGATGATGGTGATTTTATATTCACCGACAAGTCAGGATTTACAGCAAAAGGATATGACGGCAAAGCAAAGTCAACAGGCGATGTAGAAACAATGCTTAAAAATCGTCCAGGGTATGCAAAGGATCCAGAAGGTTATGGCGTATTAATCGGCAACATGAAAGCTGCATACACAGCATTTGAAAAAGCAACGCCTAAAGACTACAGAGGCTTCTTTAAGGGCGACATGCTTTACTTTAACCAGCCTGTGGCTGAAGGCGGCGACTATGTGTTCAAACCAAACATTGTTGAGTATCGTGTCAAGCAGGATTCGGAACTAGGTAAAAAGATCGACGCAAGTTCAGTAGGTATAGTTATACACAGAGAAGTGAGTGCAGATGGCACAGAAGGTCCACTGAAGAATGGCGATATTTTTCAAGGTAACGAAGTATTAGTTGTTCCTCCAGTTACAGTATCAGATGCACCGAGCATAGATGATTCAAGCGTAAAGGAATTAAAAGCAATAATTAGTAAAGATGCTGCTGCAATGGATAAGTTGCTTGATCAGAACACTCTTACACAACTGAAACTAAAGAAACTGTCAGATGTATTTTATACTTACATGAACAGTAAAGTAGACACAGGCTTAGATAATTTAGGCGGAGACTTCTTAGATTGGGTACAAGCACGTAACCAACTAAGCGGAGCAGCAAAGAAAAAGATTGCAGAATATGTAGCAAATAATCAACAAGGGTTTAATGCACTATGGGAAGTAGTTGCAAAGATACAACAAGTAAAAGATGATGTTATTGCACAATTAGACAATCAACCAGGTGCACCTGTTAGATCAAGTATGTCAAGCAAAGACGACTCAGTTGACGGCGGCGAAGGATACGTACTCGCACACCCGGAAGGTGATATAAAATTAGTACCAAGAAAAACATTCAGCAAATACAATAGAGCAGTAGAACGATAAGGAAAAAATATAATGAAAGTGAATGATTTAGTACAAGAAGGTTATTATGATGTAAACCCGAAACTGGCTCCGTACGTTAAGATGGGGCAAAAAATTGCATCAGCATTAGAACCAGGTTCTGGTGTTAAGTGGCTAGATGACGAGCAATGGAACTTGGCAGCAGCTCTAGGAACACCGTTAACACATCTTGGATCTGCTTTTGGACCCCGATCTCCTCAAGAAGCACTTGATAAAGCAGGTGTAAGTGTAGAAGATGCAAAAAAAATATTTGCACTAGTTAAAGATGTTAAGATTGGCGCTGGTGTTAAAGATGTAGAGCCAGAACCAGAAGACGACGAAGAAGATAGCTAATGGATTTTATACGAGGACTAGAAGAAGCCCGTCTTACTAAAGACAGCAACAATCTACGTAGTTTAACTTATACTGATTGTTGTGAGCGCCTTTACCTTACCCTATTATGTTTAGAACTTCTTAGGCAATATCCTCGTTATGCTAAAAAAGCACAAGCGTATGCTAAAAAAACACTAGGTAAAGAAACTTATTCACAGTACAGAGCCTTTTCTACAGACTTGTATAATTTTATATATTTTGTTGTAGGCGACGACGAAGCTATTAATAAGTTGAAAAATCCTGGATCCGCAAAACAAGCAAGACAGACTGTAACATTGCCCTTATTTGCGCTGAATAGATATCTTAGAAGTCTAAGTTCTAGTACAATACCTAGTAACATTGCGCAGGACTTTATAAAAATAGAAAGTAGTTTAAAAATAACTAATTCTGTATATAAAATTATACGAAGGAATATTATAAACTATGGTGACCTTAAAGCTAACGTTAAAAAAGAAACTGTAACTAAACTACTTTTTGCCTGCCGTGCTAAATTACGCTCAAGTGACATCATAGATGACTTGTCAGCTCTAGCAGCAGAAAAAGATCTAGAATCTCCAAGAGTAAAAGATACAGAACCTAAAATTAGCACACCTGATGTAACAATGACGTCGGCTGAATTGGCATTGTATCGACAGTTAGTAGGTATGGGCAACGTAATGATGGCTAAGAAATTTATAGAATTTGCTAAACAAGGAAATAGCATACCTCCATCAATGGTTCAAGCATATCTTCCAATCATACAGATGATAGACGATATAGTCAATAGCGGGCAAGGTAATGTAAAATACCTACAAAATTTACATCAGAGAGCCAAAAAGCAGCGTAAATAGAATATATTTTTTAAAAAGACTAAATACATATAACAACTTCGCGGAGCGCGGAGATGTCCATTTAGATATATAGGAGAATAAAAATGGCACAAGTAACAAGAGTAAACGGTGGAGTAGCAACTCCAGTAACTAAATCAGTAAATCAAATGGTCAATGGTGACCTCACCATGATGACACTTGACACAGACGGTGTTGATATTTCAGCTAAGTTCGGCGTAGGCGGAGCAGTTGAGTACATGACAAAGACTATTCAAAACGCAGGTTTAACAATCGCAGCAATTGGCGAAGTTGGCTCACCAACTGACCAAGTACGTATTGCAGTTGAAGGCGTATTTGGAACTGACAGCTATGACGGAACAAACGACGAGACTTTAGCAGTTTATCTAGAATCTGTATTTGCAGCTGACACAGCAGTTGTTGACGGTGTTGACATTTCTGCAGTAACAGTAGCAGCGTTTGCATTCTAAGAAATCCTAACTACCTTAGGGACCGTGCTTAGGCACATTAAAAAGCTCACTTTTAACAGTGAGCTTTTTTTTGACTTGTAAATAGTATTATGAAATTCGTACTCGAAACATTGGTTGATATTACACAAACAAATGCTCGTAAAACTGATACCGATAAACAAGCATACTACCAACATCAAAACTTTTTAACTATAATACAAACAATAGGACTAAGAGTAAATGTTAATATAGTCAGCCAGCCCATAGTTCAAGAAACAACTATAAAAGGCTTCGGCAGCACTTTTATCGGAAAGCATAAAGTATGGACACTACCTTTTGAGATTGAATACGAGGACGCATTATCTGAAAAGATGCTTAAGGAAGATTTTAACTTAGTACCGATAATAGCCGGATTAACTGAGTCTGCCCAGATAAATAAAGGTATATTTAGAACGAAAGATTCTAAAGAACGTAATATTATATTTAAACTAGTAGATAATTAAACTAGCGATATAATTAAATATTATAAGATAAAAAACTTTTATAAAACACTTTTTAGGCAGCAGACATTACAAGGCAATTAGGGGACAACTTCGAGTTTACTTAATGGAGAAGAAGTATGGCGGCTGCCAAAAAAATAACAAGTTTAGAAAAAACAAGCCTTGAGGCACACGTCGACCTTTGTGCACTACGCTATGAGCAATTAGACAGTCGACTAACCAATCTAGAAGAAAAAGTAGAGGAAATACATAAAGACATAACTGCCGGAAATCAATCTATGTCTAAGGTTATTATAACTAGCACCGCAACTATTATTGCAGGCTTGCTTTCTACAATAGTCGTTATCCTTCTTAAATTCAGTTAAATTCAACTAAATACTCGTATGCATTTGCGAGAACTAACAAAATCTATAGACGAAAAACAAGTATGGGCTCGCTCTGGGCAAAAAGTAGTAAGAAAATATCGCTGTACTGGCGGCAACCGTAAAGGTCGTGTTGTGGCTAAAATGTCACAATGCTATGCACCTTTAGACATTAAGAAGAAAGCTACACTTAGACAAACCAAGGCTAGATTAGGAGCAAGGATAGTTAGAAAAACCAAGCGCACTAAAAGAATTAATCCTGCCAGTAGAAGAGTAACATCTATGAACAAAGCCACACGCCGGAGCAGTACAAAAAGATGAACTGGGCAGAGATTGAAGAAAGTGCAACGCAAGTATGGACTAGACAAGGTACAAAAAATGTACGCAAATACCGTTGCACTGCTGGATCTCGAAAAGGCCGAGTTGTTAGTAAGCCGTCGACGTGTACCGCTCCGAAAAATATAAAAGCAAGTAACACACTAAAGAAAACAAAAGGTAGGTTAGCATCAAGTGTAAGAGTTAAAACAAAAAGAACAAAGAAATATAACCCTGCTAGTATTAGATTACGATCATTAACTAAGCGAAGAAAACCGTCTAGAAGAAAAAATAATAAGAGGAAAAAGATATGAGATTTGGCGAGTTTAATACAAGGTCTGACGAAGCATTACCAGCACTGGGTAAAATGGTAAAAGGCCTAGGTGCAGTAGCAGGCGCAGCCAAACAAGTAGCAGGCGCAGCAACGAGCGGCAACAAACCACAGGGTGTTAAACCCCAGGGTGTTAAACCACAGGGTGTTGCAGCCAAGCAAGCACAACAAGCTCAAGCAAAATTATCCAAACAATTACTTAAAAAAGGTAGTTCTATACCGTTTCCTACACAGTCAGGCCAGGCAAAAGAGTTTAAGATTGACGATGTAAAAGGCGACGAAGTTACTATTATAAATCCTGATGCTAGAGCCAAGCCAGAAGAACCTGAAAAGATGGTTTATAAAAAGCAAGACGTTGAAACTGTAGTCAAAGGATTACAGCAGTAATGAAAGTATCAGAACTAGTAGGCGAATTGCATATTGCTATTTCTAATGAGGAAGATAAGCTGTTAGAAAAAATAACAGCAGTACACAATGTATCCAGTTTTACAGAAAGAGAACAATTCATTATTGCGGGACTTATCCGCAAGAGTTTAGTAAGTAAGATTAACCATAAAGGATGTACTTTTGTCAGCCAAAATAAACAATAAAAAACTAGTTCGAGACATAAAACATGTTGTTGAGAACAATCTTGAAACAGCTTTTATACCTATGCAAAAAGGCGATAAGATTTACATAGGCAATATAATGATAAAAAAAGAAAAAAACAAATTTTTATTGTTTGACAAAGTTAACAACAAGGCTATCGCAAAAACAAGTTTTAAAAACAGTGCACTTGCATTGGCAAAGAACTATGCATTAAACAAAGGCCGATACTCTACAATTCTTGAGCTCGATAAAGCACTAGAAAAACATTACATGGATATGATCTTTTATAAAAATACTATCCGAAAGAATAAAAATTCTAACGCTGTGTTTGCGGCCGAAACAAGATTAGATATTAGCTCTCGATTGAGTCAAAAATGCTGTAAAGAAATAGAACGCCATATATTCTTTTAAGTGATAAATAGTTATAACCAGTTTTTTAATAGGATTAGTCATGAACATTAGAGAAATTTCAAAACCCGTAACAGCTACGTCGTTGAACGAAAGTTTAGCTCGCAGGTTCGGAGAAAAAGTCAGCCTAGACAAATTTACATTAGAGCAATTACAAGATGCTCGAAATAAGTTACGCACTAAACTTAGCCAAGTAGAAACCACAGAAAGTTTCAATGAAGTTCATAACGAACCTTATCAAAAGAATAAATTATTCCTTGACGTACTCAACGCAGCCGTTACCGAGCGCACTGATGCCGAAGTAACTAACGAAACAGAAGAAACTATTGTTCGTGAAGGTGCAGAAGATGCCGCTGAACTAGTAATGGCAGCTAAAAGTATGGTTGATAAAGTTACTAGTTGGATGGAAGACACAGCAGAAATGCAAACTGAATCTATGCTAGAACTAGCAGATGCTATCCGCGACGAAATGGGTAGTGAGCAAAGTGAAGCATTTGTAAATTCGATTAAGCCAGCACTACAAGCGTTATACACAGAAATGGAAGGCACAAGAGCAACACTTACAAGCGGCGTAGGCATGTTAACTGGAGAAGAAGAGCCAGCAACTACAATGGGCGCTGAAGACGAAATGGCAGATGTTGATGCTGAAATGGAGCCAACTGACGACATGGAAGCAACTGACGATGCAGCTGCTGCCGAAGATGAATTTGCAGCAGCAGCGCCAGCAGCAGGCGGCGAAGAAGAAGCTGGTCGTGCAAAGCGCGAAAGCGTAGAACATTCACGTAAGATAGGACAAATCCTCTCAAAAAAAAAGTAAGTGAAACGACCGATAACAACGCTCTTTTCAGAGTCCTTGATCATTATAAGGACTCTGGAAAACTCAAACTTTCTATAGATAAACTAGACAAAGTAATGCAAAACATAGGTAAAGGACAATTTACCTTCGATGTTTTAAAAAATGCTTATGATTCAGACCCCCGCATAAAAGAACTTATAACAAACTTTGATAAAGAAAAGGTAGAGCTAAAAGGCAGTGCAGTAGATGATGTTAATGGCTCGCAACAAACGGATACTGACTCTGTTGGGAAAATGGCGCAAACAGCAACGGATCTAAGTAGTGGACTTTAACCATTTAAAAGAAACTAAAATGACATACTTTCAGCATTTGATACATGCTTGGAGTATGTCTGCCGCACTCTTTATACACGGCTTATTTCCCTTTTTGCTCAAAGACTATACCTCAAATAAAATTAACTCTGTTAAAGAAAACGGTTGCTAATTCTAACTCTAGATATTATACTATAATATAGTATAGGAGTTTAAATGACATTAATAATAAACAAGTTTGATTACACACCAATATCACGTAAACAAGTAGATGGCAAGCGCAAGTACATGACACCCGATGGCGGCGCCGTGGCCAGTGTTACTACTATACTTGATGCTACTAGTGATAAGTCAGGCCTTATTGCTTGGCGCAAGCGGGTTGGTGAAACTAAAGCAAGAGAAATAACCACAGAAGCCGCTGGCGTAGGTACTAGGATGCACAAGTATCTTGAAGACTATGTTGAAACAGGTGAGTGGCCTACTCCAGGCAGTAATCCATTTGCTAAGAAAGCACACCGAATGGCTGAACAAGTTCGTGATCATGCTATGGTTGACGTAGACGAAATATGGGGTAGCGAAGTTGCTCTGTATGTTCCTCAAATGTATGCTGGTACTACTGACTTAGTAGGACAATACAAGGGCAATCCAGCAATTATTGACTTCAAGCAATCGAACAAGCCAAAGAAGCTAGAGTATGTACAGAATTACTTCTTACAGCTAGTGGCATACGCAGAAGCACACAACGAAATGTTTGGAACTAATATCCGTGAAGGACACATCTTTATGTGTACAAGAGGCGATGACGGTATGGAACTTGGCGGCGAAACATATCAGCAATTTGATGTATGGCCGCATGAGTATGATGAGTGGCGTAACGAATGGTACAATCGTGTGTATACGTATTACGAGAAGTATGCATAATGTTAGATAAATTACAAGAATATGGGCAACGTATATGTTGCAGGAGCAACTTCTGTGTTGCTTTGGCATATAGTTGTCAATGGTGCTGTAGTCATGTTTGGTATAATAATGTGGATAGGTATCGCCGGAATGACAGCCATTGAATTAGTTAATCCATAAATAGCAGACACAGCAGACTTACGGTGGTATCATGTGCTGTATAGCAAGTCAAGGAGTCTGCTATGCGATACATCGCCACCTTATTATTATTTGTTTCATTCTCAAGTTTCGCCGATCCAGGCACAGTATTCAGTCAGTTACTTAATACAGTTAAAACCAAAAGTAAACCAACAATAA
>Ga0233438_10002813_pt1 | contig 16734 bp, 17 predicted proteins | sample SI_123_September_FD_182720 | JGI IMG/M metagenome (GOLD analysis project Ga0233438, IMG submission 182720) | Seawater microbial communities from Saanich Inlet, British Columbia, Canada - SI_123_September2016_10_MG | ecosystem: Environmental > Aquatic > Marine > Inlet | place: Canada: British...
GAGTCTATGTGTACCCTTCTGCTGCGAAACTGAAAAAGCAATTGGGCTTGGCCAATCAGTTGCAAATCCCCCGTGCACTGATCATGGGTGATACAGAATGGAAAGAGAAAAGCTGTACCCTTAAAGAACTTCGCACAGGCGAACAATCAACAATCCCCCTCGACCGTTTAGCGCAACACAATTGGGACTAATCGGCCAATCACGCTAAATATTTTTTTCTCTAAAGTCTCGCCACCTTTTGATAATGCTTACTAATTCAGCAGATAATTTTTCAATTTCGAGATCTTCGGGCTCTTTATTTCCAAAACGAATCCAATCTAGAGAATATCTGGGAAAGTGCTCAAAAATTTTTATGATAACCTCATGAGAGATCGCATACTGTTTTCTCAACGAAGTGGAAAGGTAATTTCGACCAACACCAATCTGACGTTCGAATGCGGCAACAGACAACTTTTCTCGCAAAATAATAAACTCGATTCTGTCATGAATAGTTATCATACATAGTAGTATTTAGTTTACTTTTAATTTCGTGATTTAATTCGAAACAAAAAACAAAAGAAATTGTCAAAATCGAGAACTATAAACAAATAGCGTTAGATCGTAAAAGTCAAATCGTTTATGAAATCCCTCGGAGCTTTTTTTCCCAATTCCACGCCGAGAGCAAGGCATCATCGAGAGTTTTTGAAGCTTGCCAACCAAGTGTGTAGTTGATTTTGGTTGTATCGGCATAGGTTTCCACAACATCGCCTGCTCGGCGCTCGCCTATCGTGTAGTTGAGCGGAACATTTGTGACCTTTTCAAAAGTGTGTATGATGTCCAATACAGAGTTTCCAGCGCCAGTTCCGACGTTCAAGACGTCAAAGGCAGGGGAGTCCGAATGAGTATTGAGTTGTTTGAGGGCGACAACATGCGCATCTGCCAAGTCCACTACATGGATGTAATCGCGAATGCAAGTGCCGTCTTTAGTAGGGTAGTCGTCTCCAAAAACTGTAATTGGTCCTCGAATTCCTGCTGCCGATTGAGTGATAAAGGGAACAAGATTTTGCGGAATGCCAAGGGGCAATTCGCCAATTTCTAACGAGGCATGTGCACCTATCGGGTTGAAGTAGCGCAATGCAATCACAGGGATATTTGTATTTACTTTAGTCAGGTCTGCTAAAATTTCTTCACAAATCTGTTTAGTGTTTCCATAAGGGGAAAGCGCAGTTTTGCTGGGTTCGCTCTCTGTGATTGGTAAGCGATCTGGTTCCCCGTATACGGTGCATGAAGAGCTGAAGATAAATGGAATTCTGCGTTCTTGATGTTCTGACACTGCCAAAAGATTGATCAAAGACAAGAGGTTGTTATCGTAGTAGGCAAGCGGTTTTTTCACGCTTTCCCCCACCGCTTTATAGGCAGCAAAATGTATAATCCCTTCGATGGTGTAGGTTTCAAAAAGTTGGATGATTTTGGTTTTGTCTTTCAGGTCAATTTGTTCAAAATGCGGTCGTTTACCACACGCTTTTTCGATACCATCTAGTACCTCAATTGAAGTGTTGGACAAGTCATCGACGATCAGAACTTCAAAATTGTTGTCGAGTAGCGCAACAGCGGTATGCGCACCGATAAATCCAAGACCGCCTGTAACTAATATCATGATTGAAAAAAGAGTAGCGAGGGGGAGACTTGAACTCCCGACCTCCGGGTTATGAATCCGACGCTCTAACCGGCTGAGCTACCTCGCCATATTGGTATGCAAATATAGAAGGTTTTGTTGCGGTTGTCAAACTATATTTTTCAGAATATATTTTTGTGCAATCAAAAAAGATATTATATTGCTTCTTCGAAAAAAAACAACAGCCGTGAAAGAACAATTTGAGATTGAATTTGTAATCAAGTCTTCCCCTTCTCTCCTCTACCAATATCTATTTACTCCTTCTGGTCTTTCTGAATGGTTTGCCGATAATGTCAATTCACGTTCTGATAAATATGAGTTTTTCTGGGACGACTCTAGTGAGGAAGCTTTGCTGATTAAAAACAAAGCCAATGAGTTTGTTCGCTATCAATGGCAAAACGATGAGGATGACTTCGAAAAATACCATTTTGAAATTCGTATCCAGGTCGACGAAATCACTAAGGATGTGTCACTTATCGTTTCTGACTTTGCCGATGAAGATGAGGTTGAGGAGTCCAAAATGTTCTGGGAAAACCAAATCTCCAATCTCAAACAAGTCCTGGGCTCTACTTGATGATCAATTCAAACGGAAATCTTGTACCTTCTTCCGACGCTGGCCTTTCTTTTTTCAACCGCGGATTTTCCTATGGAGATGCACTTTTTGACACGGTAAAAGCAGTAGGTGATAAACTGTTGTTTTGGGAAGATCATTACTTCCGATTGATGGCCAGTATGCGTTTGCTTCGCATGGAGATTCCTATGACCTTTACCCCTGAATATTTTGTCGACCAATGCATGCAACTGATTCAAGCACAAGAGGTTCGTTCTCCTGCGTGGCGTTTGCGCCTGACCGTTTTTCGAGATAGTGGAGGTCGATATACCCCAGACCAGAATGGAGTTGCCTTTGTCATTGGTTGTGAGCCATTCTCTCAAAACCGCTTTTTGGATGACGTCACAAAGTATACTGTTGACTTATATAAAGATCATTATGTGCAAGCAGGTATGCTGCCCAACCTCAAAACAAACAACAAAATCCTAAACGTCCTCGGATCGATTTTTGCCAAAGAGAACGATTTGGACAATTGCATTTTGGTCAATGACAACAAAGAGGTTGTAGAAGCACTTCAATCGAACTTATTTCTGCTTTTTGGACAGGAGATTCACACCCCGCCATTGACCTCTGGCTGTTTGGATGGCATCATCCGAAAACAAATAATTCGCATGGCAAACGACCTCGGTCTCACCATTAAAGAAACTCCAATCAACCCCTTTTATTTACAAAAGGCTGATGAACTCTGGCTGTCCAATAGCATACAAGGGATTCGTGCGGTAACCAATTACCGAAGAAAAACCTATCAATCGCAAATCTATCCAAAAGCGGTAGCTCAACTCAACCAGATGGCTTAGTTTAGGTGGGGATGGCTCGGCGAATTGGCCCAAAGGATATAACGCCCCCCGAGCCGCATCATTTTGGATTTCCAAAATGATGCATCGTTTGATGTGGAAATATTGGCTTTTTTGTCTCCATCATCCAATACAATCCAAGTTTTTTGTTTAATCTCATCTGTGAGTTGATCACAGCTCCAACCCGAATAGCCTAAAAAGAATTTGATCTCGTCACTGGACAACTCACCAGAGTTGATCATAGCCGTGATAACATCAAAGTCACCACCCCAAGCCAGCTCTTTGGAAATGGGCTTTGAGTTGGGAATGCAGTCCTTTCGACTGTGAACATAATAGAGTCGGTCTTGATCGACAGGGCCGCCTTCAAAAACCGAAAAAGGCTGAGAGATTTCAGGCACAAAGGTGCGTAAGTCGTGCGACATGGGTTTGTTGAGGATAAAGCCCACAGTGCCCTCATCGTTATGGTCTGCAAGCAAGATGACAGCACGGGTAAACGAAAAATCTCCAATGATAGAGGGGTCTGCTACAAGCAGTTTTCCGTTTGACAGCTTCTTATTCATTTTAACAATGTACAACTTTTTAGGGATTTTCGAAAGATGCTTCGGCATCTATGGAATATCCATTGAGTAATTCTTTGTCGCTCATCGGTTTCTTATTGGGGAGTTGGAGCCGTTTTACGTGGACAGTTCCATTGGGTACTGCGACCATAATTTGTTGATTCTCAACGGATATCTTTCCAGCTTGAAGCGGTTGTTTTCCTTCTATAAAGTCCACGTCATGGATTTTGCAGTACAAAAGTTGGTCGTTGTTGGAAAGTATTGTCCAAGCGCAGGGAAAAGGTTGTAGTCCTCTAACCTTGCACTCAATACGCTGACCCTTCTGATTCCATTGCAGTTGGGTGTTTCCTCGCGTTAGTTTGGGAGCCAAAGACTCCTGATTGTTGTTGGGTTGCGGGCTGCTGTTGACGCGATCCGTTGCAATCAAATCGAGGGTTTCTACAGTAAGTGTTGCACCGAGCTTTTCCAGGCGATTGCTGAGTTGACCCGTATTTTCGTCCAAGCCGATGGGCAATGATTTTTGGGCGATGATTTCGCCAGTATCAATTTGCTCGTTGATAAAAAATGTGGTGACACCTGTTTGTTTCTCCCCATTGATAATCGCCCAATGAATTGGGGCTGCTCCACGGTACTTGGGCAATAGGGACGCATGCAGATTCAAAGTGCCTTTTTGGGGGATTGACCAAACTTCTTTGGGAAGCATTCGAAATGCCACAACCACTATTACATCTGGGGCAAGCTCACGGAGTTGAGAGATTAAAGCCGGGTCTTTCAAATTGGGGGGTTGTAAAACGGACAACCCATGTTCTTCGCTAAAGACTTTGATCGGGGAGGGGGTCAACTTCTTTCCTCTGCCCGACTTTCGATCGGGTGCCGTAATCACTGCCACCACTTTATGCTTGCTTTCGAGAACCTGCTGCAAAGGCGAGATGGCAAAAGCTGGCGTTCCCATATATATAATCCGTAGTGGCTTCATCAGTTGATATAAAATAGCTGATCCTTTTGTAAGATCCGTTCCTCGTTGAGCATCTCCATTAATGATGCAATGATAGTTTTTTCTTCAGTGACAAGCAATTTTGATAAGTTTTTGGCAGAGGCAGGTTGTTTTTTTAAAATTGCCATGATAGAAGACTGCAATTGTGCTGGGTTTGGCGTGGACTGGCAGGTACTACAATGCCCACATGCGGTGTTGTTTGTCTCACCAAAATAGTCGAGCAGGAGGGCTTGCTTACACTGTTTGTCGTTTTCGACATAGTACTGAACCGATTTGAGCTGCACTTTTCTGGTTTCCAGACTATGATTAAGATGTGCTATCGCTCGAGTCAGGATGTACTCGTCTTCCCGCGGTTCGAGGAAAAACAAACGGGCATCACAGTTCCATGAGGAAATGGCGGCATATCCGTTTTTCTCCAAGGCCGCAAAATGCACTTTTAGTTGAACCAACCCAATCCCAGTTCGTTTGCTCAATTGGTTCCCATCCACCAATTGGGCTGCTTGGGTGATGTTTGGATAAAGTCGAACCAAAATATTGAGTATCGTGGAAAGCGGAGAGTTTTTGCGAATCAAATCGCGGAGTTCCTTTCCCTTATAAAGCACTTGCACTCGAAATCGTTCCACCACAAGATTTGACCAGCGAATACACCCAATTCGATCGAAAAGCCGAAAGACTTCATAAGTTTTTTTGGAAGGGAAATTATAGGTGCTGACAAAGCTTTCAAAGGACATATCAAGCGGTTCTGGCGGAATTTCGCCGTAAGCAATTTGGAAATAGGCGCACAATTTGGCATAGACTTGACGGACGAGATCGGCACTAGGGAAGGAATCGATAAATTGACTGCTGACAACTTGCATGTCTCGGGCGCTTGTGACGATTGTGGCTTTGGCGGGCTGCCCGTCACGTCCTGCCCTTCCAGCTTCCTGATAGTAGCTTTCCATACTTTCGGGAAGTGCCGCATGAATCACTTGCCGGACATTGGCCTGATCAATCCCCATTCCAAAGGCAGAAGTTGCCACCATAATGGGTTCTCTGCCGCTTTGCCATTTCTCGATAAGCTCTGTTTTGTTGGAGCTCCCTCCGTGAAAATACTGCGCATGGATGCCTTGCATTCGAAGTTGTTCTACAAGGGTTTCGCAGTGCTTGCGGGTACGGAGATACAAGATCGTGTTCCCCGAACTATTCTTGAGCATCGACTGTATGGTGCCGAGTTTGTTTTCGGTATGTATGACCTGATAGGACAGATTTGGCCGAAAGAACGAGGTTTGGATAAGCTCGGTATCATCAAGTTGGAGGGATGCGATAATATCTGCTTTTACCTTTTGGGTTGCAGTGGCGGTGAGCGCCATCACAGTGGGTTTGTTGATGATGCTGTGAAATTGAGCAATTTGCCGATAGGCAGGCCGAAAATCATGTCCCCACTGTGAAATGCAATGGGTTTCGTCAATCGCCAGCAGAGATATGGGCAAGGTTTTTAAGCGCTCGCACACAATCGGATTGCGTAGACGTTCGGGGGATAGGTACAAAAGTTTGATGTTTCCAAACGCACATTTATCCAATGCCTCAACCAGTTCATTTTCACGCATCGATCCGTGGATCGATATGGCGCGTATGTTTTTGCTTTTCAAAGCAGAAACTTGATCAATCATCAACGCTACCAAAGGGCTGACCACAACACAAATTCCATCTTGAAGCAGTGCAGTCAGTTGAAAACACAACGACTTCCCGCCACCCGTTGGGAGCACAATGAGTGTATTTTTTCCAGAAAGAGATGCGTCAATAGCCTCTTCTTGCCCTGTTCTAAACTCGGACCAACCCCAATGTTTTTGTAAGAGCTTCCGTGCGCTGCTCATAGGTGATCATTGAGAAAAGATACACGTTTTTCTACAGAAAGCTTGGGCACAACAATTGGTGGCATGCCATAGGCAGTGTAGGTCGTGATAAGTTCGTTGTGAATCGCTTCGGTTTCGTCAAAATTTTCGATCCGTTCTTGGTCATTGGCAAAAATTTCTTGCCATGGCGGAAGGATAAATACCTTGTCATAAATATGAGATTCACCGATTTCGACAAAGTGTTTTGGAACTTCAACCTGAATTCCTTCCAGATAGGCAATCGCATCGTGAATCCCCCTGTCGTAGAGATGAATTTTAGATGCAGCAGCTGCGTGGAAGTCGGCAACCCTTCCTTTGATGATTTCCTCACTTAGGGCTAGGGGTTCGTCTTGAAAAGGAGAATCTACACCTCTGTCCTTGGCTTGTAAAAACAATACCCGAAATACTTCCTCAAAACAAGTGATGAGCTCGCTTTGTAAAGTTTGCAATAGGGTGGTTTTTCCACTTCCTGGAGAGCCAGTCAGCACATATCGTTTATGATGCTTCATACAGAATACCAATTTACAATTTTTGTGCTTTACTTCTTGTTTAAAATCGATATCTTTGTCCAGATGTCCAAGACCACCAAAACCACTTTATTTTACAATCGACTACGAGAACAATTGGAAGAGTCAACAGATTGGCCTTCAAACTATTTGTTTAAGTTTATATTTCCTTCCGATGAGGAGAAAAAAGCGACTCTTCGGTCCATTTTTGCGAATCACCCTGTTCAAATCACGGAGCGAAATTCGTCCAAAAACACCTATGTCAGCATTTCAATCGAAGGGGTTTTTGCGTCACCCGATCAAATCATATCAAAATACAAAGCGGTTGCACAGATAGAGGGCGTTATACAGTTGTAGTAATTTTCGTATTTTTACCATATCATTTAAACATCAACATTGGAAGACACACTTCAGTACAATACCCAACGCGGGCCTTTACGAATTCCAGAATATGGCCGTCACATTCAAAAGATGGTGGATCAAGCGATGGAAGAACCAAAAAAAGAACAGCGAAATAAAATGGCTCATGCCATTATCGGTGTGATGGGAAATTTGAATCCACACCTTAGAGACGTTCCTGATTTCCAACACAAGCTCTGGGATCAATTGTTTATCATATCGGACTTTTCACTCGACGTGGATTCACCATACCCCATTCCAGAAAAAGAAGTACTCACGGCTCGTCCAGACCCGTTGAGCTACCCACAAAATTTTCCCAAATACCGGTTTTATGGCAATAACATCAAGCGTATGATTGATGCTGCGCTTACCTTTTCCGATGGAGAACAAAAAGATGCGTTGGTATTTGTGATTGCCAACCACATGAAAAAGTGTTTTTTAAACTGGAACAAAGACACAGTGGAAGATGCGGTAATTTTCGATCATTTATTTGAGATTTCAAATGGTAAAATCAATTTGAAAAATTCAGATGAAATGCTATCCAAATCTGATGACCTAATCCGTTTGAGCAACAAACGATTTGGCCGTCAAAAACCTCATCAATCCAATAAAAACAAAAAATACCGACAAAAACGTCGTAAGTAAGATGGGAACATTTGTTGTCAAGGGTGGAAAGGCATTGTCTGGCACGATTGAGCCCCAAGGGGCAAAAAACGAAGCACTTCAAATTTTATGTGCCGTTCTTCTCACAGCAGAACCCGTCGAAATCTCCAACGTTCCTGATATCGTCGATATCAATAAACTGCTCGATATTTTACAATCGCTCGGCGTTCGCATCGAAAAAAAGGGAAACAACCACTACCTGTTTCAAGCCGATCAAGTGAATTTTGAGTATCTCAAATCCGATGCATTTAAAACTGACGGTAGAAAAATTAGAGGATCGATTATGTTGGTTGGTCCACTACTCACCCGATTCGGCAAAGGATATATCCCAAGACCCGGTGGAGATAAGATCGGTAGAAGACGAGTCGACACGCACTTTGAAGGGCTTATGAAATTGGGTGCCAATTTTACCTATGACCGTGAAAATCACTTTTACAGCGTAGAGACCGACAGACTCCAAGGCGCTTACCTACTTCTCGATGAGGCCTCCGTGACAGGAACAGCCAATTTGGTGATGGCAGCCGTGCTCGCCAAAGGCACAACAACGATCTACAACGCTGCTTGCGAACCCTATTTACAGCAACTCTGTAGTATGCTCAATCGAATGGGTGCCAATATCTCTGGAATTGGATCAAACCGATTGACGATAGAAGGGGTTGAGCGACTTTCTGGTACAAGCCACCGCATTCTGCCCGATATGGTCGAAATTGGGAGTTGGATTGGTTTGGCAGCGCTGACGAGAAGTGAACTCACAATCAATAACGTCTCATGGGACGATTTGGGTCAAATTCCCAATGTGTTTGAAAAATTGGGCATAAAGTTGGAAAGACAAGAAGATGATATTTATATCCCTGCTCATTCCGATGGCTACGAAGTTCAAAGTTTTATCGACGGCTCGATTATGACCATATCCGATGCGCCATGGCCAGGATTTACCCCCGACTTGTTGAGTATCATTCTTGTAGTTGCCACGCAGGCAAGAGGAAGTGTGCTTATTCATCAAAAAATGTTCGAAAGTCGTTTATTCTTTGTGGATAAGCTCATTGATATGGGAGCTAAAATCATACTTTGTGACCCGCACCGAGCAACTGTAATCGGTCATGATTTCACGTCCTCCCTTAAAGGAACTACGATGACTTCCCCTGATATTCGTGCGGGAATTTCTTTGTTGATTGCTGCTCTGTCGGCAAAAGGGACGAGTACCATTCACAATATCGAACAAATCGATCGTGGATATGAACGCATCGTCGAAAGACTGCAAGCCATTGGTGCCGACATTAAGCGGGTGTAAAATCCAATAGAATCTCTATCGTTTCGAAATCTTATTGTTGCTAATTCCTCGTTGGCGACTGCATTTAAATCGATTGACATCATCCCCTATTTGTTTGCTGTGTTTGGTTTTTCTACCCTGTACACGAGCGCGCCAAAGGCGAAAACTACCGGGTTTGAGGTTGTTTCGCATGATTGTAATGACTTCTTGCTCTTTGATGCCAAACTGAAATGAAATGGCGTCAAATGGCGTGCGGTCTTCCCATGCCATTTCGATGATACGATCGATTTCTTCAACGCGAAATTGCTTTTTCTTCATTTTAATCAAAATTGTTTCTATCTGTCAAGGTGTGTTTTGAGAGGATGCGCCTTGATTCTGCCCGAACGCTCCCCTTTTTTTTCATCCCCCATAGCTTGGTGGAGGCATGCTTTGCTGCGCTTTGTAAGTCAATAATGGGTTCTAGGTAATCCTTCCCTAAAGAAAAGCCATAGAGTTCTTCCTCAATTGGCGTGATCTTCCATGGCTCGTGTTGCAGGTGCAATGGGAGTTGTTTGATTTCAGGCACCCATTTGCGAATAAAGGCTCCCTCTCTGTCATGGGTAACACTATTTTTTACGGGGTTATAAATCCGTAACATATTAATTCCAGTCACCCCTGCTTGCATCTGAAATTGTGGATAATGGATTCCCGGTTCAAAATCCAAAAATTGTTTTGCTAGATGCTTGACACCGAGCTTCCATGGCTGCCATAAGTGATGGGTAAAAAAGGAGACTAGCATGGCACGCATCCGAAAATTGACATAACCAGTTTGGATCAAGCAACGCATGGAGGCATCCACCAATGGAAAACCAGTGTGTCCTGTTTTCCAAGCATGTATGTAAGTTTTGTTGGGGGGTTTTTCCAAAGCGACATATCCTTTATTGATGCTTTCAAATTCCATCCTGTCTTCCATTTCAAATTTTTGAATAAAATGGGCTTGCCAACGCAAACGTGAGGTGAATGCATTTAGTTGAAATCGTGAGGCACCATTGCGTTTGGCTTGCTCTGCGGTTTGCCATACATATCGAACCGAAAGGTTGCCCCAAGCGATGTATGGCGACAATCGACTGCATTCTTTGCGAGACAATTCCGGTTTTGATATCGAGTTTTGATAAGACTTGTGACGACTGCTGATAAAGCTATTCAAGTAGGCGAGTCCTTGTTTTGTCCCTCCTTTTTGTCGGATTTGACCAGTCGATGGGCTCGACCATTCAAAAGCATCAATCTCAATCGAATCAATCGCAGAATTGGAAACAAATGAATGCTTTGTTGTTTCCCATGGTTGTATGGGTTCAGACATAAATTGAACCCATTTCTTACGCCAGTTTTTTCGATTTGAAAGCCCACGAAAAACACCTTGATTTGTAAACTCATTCCATATTATCCCTTCAGATCGACAATACCGATCAACCAACTGATCCCTTTCATAGGTACAAGCAAGCCCGGTTTCCTGATGGCTGTATATTGATTTGACAGTGTAATGCTTTTGGATTTCTGTAAAAAGGGTCTGTGTTTCTATACTACAAATGAGAATTTTGGTGTCGTATTGCGAAAAGAATTGATTTAACTCTGTAAGACTTTGAGTGATAAACTGCCAATGCCGATTATCGTAATGATCGTTTTTGAGCAGCATGGGTTCGAAATTATACACCAAAAGGGTTGGGGTAGTGTCAAGCACAGCGGCTTGGAGTGCAGGGTTGTCCATGACGCGGAGGTCTCTTTTAAACCAAAATATGGAAAGGTCTGCTTTAGTAGGCATCGGGATTGGCAATGATTTCGTAAGCACGTGTTTTTATGGCTGCCAATTCCTCCGGTTTGATTTTCCGCAACAAATTGAGCATCATTCCCATACGGTTGTTGCTTTTGAAGAAATCTTTTTTGTCATCCAAAAAGTTCCAATACAAGCTATTGAACGGACAAGCGTCATCTCCTAACCTCTTTTTGTGATTGTAGCTACAAGACGAACAATAGTTACTCATTTTGTTGACATAAGACCCAGAAGAAACATAAGGTTTTGTAGCCACCATACCCCCATCGGCATATTGACTCATTCCGCGTGTGTTTGGCAGTTGTACCCATTCTACGGCATCGGCATAGATTCCCAAATACCATTCGTCAACAGCATCGGGGTGGGTTTGGGCGAGGAGTGCAAAATTTCCAGTGATCATCAATCGTTGAATGTGGTGAGCATAGGCATGCTGCAAGCTGTTTTTTACAGTTGTACTCAAGCAATTCATTTTGGTTTCTCCAGTCCAATAGAAATCGGGAAGGGAATTGGCGTTTTCTAAGGCGTTTAACTCTTTGTAGGTTGGCATTTCTTTCCAATACAGTCCACGGATATATTCTCGCCATCCCAACACTTGCCTCACAAAGCCCTCAACCTGTGACAGGGATATGATTTCGGGTTGTTCTCGGTAGGCCTCAATAGCACGATTGATAACCTCCAAGGGATGAAGGATTTTAACATTCAAGGCAAAGGAAATCCTCGCATGGAACAGATTGGTTTCTTCTTGATGCATTGCATCTTGAAAGCTACCAAAGTCAACAAGCAGATTTTCGCAAAAATAGTCGAGCTGTTTTACACTTTCCTCTCTGGTCAATGGAAATAAAAATTGGTCTTTAGAGATGCTACCAATGGTTTCAATCCCTTGATCTTCGATCATTTTTTGGAGTTGCTCAACATCATCCACTTTTGGCAGATAGGGTGGAGGAATGGCTGGGGAGCCGTTCCATTTGTTTCGATTAAACTTATCGTAATTCCAAGATCCACCTTCTGGCTGATCATGCACCATGAGGACATTAAATTTTTTCCGCATATAGCGGTAGAAAAACTCCATCACCCATTTTTTCTTTCCCTTAAAGAATTGCCCCATTTCATCCCTTGTCGTGAGAAAATGATCGGTGTCAACGACTTCAGATGAAGTCTTTAAGCCCTTACAAAACGCTTTAAGTTGTTGGTCGAGACGAAACTCATCGGGCAGCTGGTATGCAAAGCGACGGGCACTCAAAAGGGAAATGACTTTATTGAGGTTTTTCTCTAGCTCCTGCTCGTTTTGCGAATCATCTAGGGTGTAATACAAAACCCGATGTCCCTCCTTCTCTCTTGCACGTGCAAAGTTTCGCATGGCTCCAAAGAAGGCAACGACCTTCTGAATGTGATGCTTGACATAGTTTGTCTCCTGACGCATTTCAAACATAACATAACACACATTGTCATTGACTTCCTCAAACCAACTGTGTTCGGCATTGAGCTGATCCCCAAGAATTAAGCGTACTTCCATCAAAAGAGTTGTTTTTGCAGCCACATGGATTGATATTTTCCATTTTCATCATATCGATCTGCTTGCAATCGTACGTTAAAGACGCGGTCTCTAGGGTCATTCCCAACACCAGCATTATACATCCAATTACCGTAATTGCTATGAACGTCATAGTCGATCAACATGGCTTCAAAATAGGCAGCGCCCCAGCGCCAGTCCATTTGAAGTGTCTTGGCCAAATAACTGGCTACATTTTGCCGACCTCGATTGCTCATAAAACCTGTTCTTTTGAGTTCGAGCATATTGGCATTGACAAAAGGTTCGGCGGTTGTTCCGTTTACCCACTGCTGAAACACATGCGGATTTTGCGCCCAATCGTAAGCTCTGTTTTTGATTCCCCCAACAGTAAAAATAGAATTTCCATGACGCAAGGAAACGTATTTGAAGTAATCTCTCCAAATCAATTCAAAAATCAACCAATAGGTGGATTGGTTTTTAGCCAAATTTTGCTCATAATCTTTGACCGCCCAATAAATGGATCTGGCCGATATCGACCCGTTGGCTAACCAAGGGGAAAACTTCGAACTGTAATCTGTTCCCACCAGTCCGTTTCGTGTTTTTTTGTAGTAGGATAGCTTTTTTGTTGTCCAAAAATAATGGTTCAACCGCTCGTCTGCGGCATGACTACCTCCCTGAAATGGAAATGCACTATTGGGATGAATGTCAAATGACTCATAGCCGAGTTCTTCTAAAGTCAATGGTGTATGCGAGGCAATTTTTGCGTTTTCTACCGCTAATACTCTCGGTTCTAATACACAAGGGCGGATCTCGACTTTCTTTTCGCAAATTTTACGAAAGACGGTAAAAATTTCTGGTAACTCTTCGATTGAGATTGGCAAGTCATCGGGATGAAATAAAAATTGGTTGTAGGATTTGTGAACCGCAACCGACTCAGGGATGCCTTTTTCTTGGTCAACCTCCTCTTTTGTCCATTCTTTTTGCAGGTAGATATCCGTGATTTGGTATTGACTGCAAATTTGAGTCAAGGACGTTCTATCGTCGATTTTAACGAGTAGGGGAATGTGATAGGATTCGAGTTCACGTTGTAAACTGACAATGGATTCCAACAAAAAACGTGCCCGAAACGCTTCCATTTTCTTAAATCCAAGCTGGGTTTCAGCAATCCATTCGGCAGGAATCAATACAAGACCGATCACTTTGTCGTGTTTTGTGGTCGCATCATAAAGAGATTGATTGTCCACAATGCGCAGATCATTTCTAAACCAAACTAAAGCGGTATTTTGTTTCTCCTGCATTTTTGACTACAATATTTTACTTCTTTCCAATTATTTTTCCATTTTTTACGCCAGCTAAACGGGCGTTTACAAAGCAAACAAATTTTTTCAGGGAGGTTTTCTTTTTTTACCCCTTTCATTTGTTTAGAGCTGATTTATAAGTTTCCAAGCATCGTTCGCGTGCCATCTTATGATCAACAATCGGTTGGGGATAAGAAGAGGACTGGTAATCTGGCACCCACTTTTTGATGTATGCAAGGTCTTTGTCAAACTTTTTGATTTGCTCGGTAGGATTAAAAATCCGAAAGTATGGTGCTGCATCCACACCACACCCGGCAACCCACTGCCAATTGCCAACATTACTTGCCATTTCATAATCGAGTAGCTTTTCGGCAAAATAGGCTTCTCCCAAACGCCAATCGATGAGCAAATGTTTGCACAAAAAACTGCCAACGAGCATTCGAACCCGATTGTGCATAAAGCCAGTTTCATTTAATTCCCGCATGCCAGCATCCACAAAAGGGTAACCCGTTTCCCCATCGCACCATCGCTTGAACTCATCGGGGTCGTTTCGCCACTCTATGCGGTCGTATTTGGGCTTAAAGCTTTTGTTTTCGGTATGGGGAAAATGCCAAAGAATCTGCATAAAAAATTCTCGCCAGATCAATTCCTTTAAAAAGGTTTGGTTCGTTGACTCCAAGGCCTTGGCAACCGCTTTTCGAACACTCAATGTACCAAACCGCAAATGAACTCCGACTTTGGAGGTTCCTGCAACAGCTGGGGTGTTTCGCCTTGCTTCATACTGGTCAATAATTTCGTCTGAAGTATTGTAGTGCGGCGCTGTTATCTTTGATGTTGTAAAACCGATTTCTGTTAAAGCAGGATTGTTATGATCAGGGAGGGTCGTGAGTTTTTCAAAACCGTCAATTCGATGGCTCTTGAGGTGCTCTTGACGGTCAAATATGTTGAGCCATACTCGGGAATAGGGGGTGTACACTCGGTAGGGTGTACCATCCGATTTGACCACTTCATCTCGTTCAAAGATAACATGGTCTTTATATGTTGAAAAACTAACGTCATTTTCAGAAAGGAGTGCCTTGACTTCTGCATCTCTATGTGTTGCATAGGGCTCATAGTCGCGATTTGTGTAAACCGAATTCACTGAAATTAAGCTTAAGACTTTTCGAAACACATCGGTTGGTTTGCCGTGAAATACATGAATTTTTTTGTTCGACTCAGCGAGTTGTTGATTGAGTTCTTCAATCCGTTGATGTAAAAAACAGACACGCGGATCCTCTTTTGGAAGGCGATTTAAAATATCACTGTCAAAAATAAAGATGGGAAGTACTTTTGTCTCATTTTTTATTGCATGATAAAGTCCGACGTTGTCATCTAAACGCAAATCCCTACGAAACCAAAACAATCCAATCGTGTCCAAACTAATGTGTGTTTAACGTTGACATTCCTCCATCTAGCCCGAGGATTTGACCCGTCATCCAGCTACTATCGTCGCTGAGTAAAAAGCGTGTCATTGCTGCGATATCATCTGCTTTACCCACTCGCTTTAATGGGTGTCGTTGAGCTGACTTTTCCATTTTTGCTTCGTTGTTCAAAAACCGATCTGCCAGTGGTGTATTCGTGATTGATGGTGCAATCACGTTTACTCGCGTCTTGGGCGCAAGCTCAGCAGCAAGTGATTTACCTAGGCCTTCAAGTGCTCCTTTAGATGCTGCTACACTTGCGTGAAAGGGCATGCCTACTTTTACAGCAACGGTACTGTACAACACCACACTGCTATTGGTTGTGAGCATTGGGAGAACTGCTTGTAAAGACTTGACAAAGCCCATGACATTGATTTGAAAATCTGCCTCGAATGCTTCTGGTTTTAATCCCTTAAACGGGCGCAAATTGATGCTCCCTGGACAATAAACAAGTCCTGATAGTTCAGCAGGCAAATCTAGTGTGGACAAATCATCCGTAGTTACATCAAAAGGAAGGTGATGGATACCGAGTCCTGTTAGGGAATCCGATGAGCGAGAGGCGATATAAACCTCATGACTTTCAGTGAGCAGTTTGGCTGTGGCCAGACCAATCCCACTCGATCCGCCGATAAGTAAAATGTTCTTTTTCATATGCTATTTATATTTTCCAAAAATGCTTTCGAGTTTTTTTTCACGAAAATCAAAAATTGACTTGACTTTCTTTTTGACAAACAGCCAGTGGGCAAATCGTCCGAGAAACCCCAAGGGAAGTTTGTAATCAACGATATCTTTCATTTGAACACCATTTGGAATCTCTTCAATAAAATGCTTGTGATGCCAAAACGTATATGGTCCAAAGCGCTGCTCATCAACAAAATAATGCCCCTTTTCAACATGAGTGATTTCAGTTACCCACCGAAATGGAATTCCGAGAATGGGGGTGAGGTTATATTGTATGATTTGACCTGGAAACATTTTGCGATCAGCACCAGACAGGATATCAAAGCCCATATAATCTGGCGTAATCGTTTTCAGGTTTTTGGGATTCGATAAAAAATCCCATGCCTTTTCCATGTCAATTGGTAAGTTTTGTTTCGATTTATAGCTGTACACGTTTTTTCAATTTGTCAAAGATACTCTTTTGTTTAATGAATTACAAAAAAGATTAAACAAAATAAATTCTTATATTTTAATCCTGATTTGTGCAAAAATTGTAGATTAGAAAATCTAAATCAAATAAAATGAAACCCATATTTTATCTATCTCTATTATTGATCTGTTTCACAGTTCATGCACAGTTACCGCGACCACAACTCAGTCCGAAAGCAAAGCTTGTTCAAA
>Ga0233438_10002816_pt1 | contig 16730 bp, 19 predicted proteins | sample SI_123_September_FD_182720 | JGI IMG/M metagenome (GOLD analysis project Ga0233438, IMG submission 182720) | Seawater microbial communities from Saanich Inlet, British Columbia, Canada - SI_123_September2016_10_MG | ecosystem: Environmental > Aquatic > Marine > Inlet | place: Canada: British...
TCAACATGATATTTTTGAGCGATCGTTTCTAGCCACGCTTTATCGACAGAAGCATTTAAGATGACTTGCACTACCGTTGCACTAAATGCATCCGAAAGAGGGTGTAAACGAACCGATTCATGAAGGATATGCTCTGGTAGCTGAAGCAAAATCGATTCAAGAATATAAGCATTAAGGTGCTGGCCAGCAATTGTTAGCACAGGCACATCGCTTAAGTCCGTGAATTCATTCTGACTCACTCCCCAGCTCAACGTGTCTTTTGATAAGTGTTGAAAAGGATGGATGGATAAAAATTCTAGGAGAGCACGATGCGAATTACGTGTTTGCGGAGAAAACATATGAGCCATCTAGAGCACCTTTATTAAGACAATTTAAGAGAAAATAACTTGGCAACAAACCGACATTGCTTTACTGTAAATAGTGTATCAATTAATTAAAGCATTGCCCATGACAAGGTATCTGATCAGAACAATTTTTATCGTGACCAGTTTATTTGCTGTTGCTTGGGTATGGCAGATCCAACATCATACCACTCAAGCTCATTATGCTGTGTATACACAGCAGTTAGGTCAACGTTTAAGTCAAATCGCAGCAGGCAGTCTATCTCCGTGGCTGAATGACACGATCATGAAGACTGAGCAAAGTAACTATAGAGAACAACTCGAATACACATTAAACACGTATCTGGACTTAGGACATTTTCGCGGGATCACTGTATTCAATCGCTATGGTGTTGAATTAGGCAATGTCGGTGAGATTGATTCCATTGTCGGGTTTATTGAACAACATCACTTACCCTTTTCTGTGTTTATCTCACCTATTACAGTTAATGACGACACCGCAGGTTATATTCGTTTTGTGGTTGATGACGATATCATCGTAGCTCAACAACTTCAGCTCCAAAAGCAACAACAAGGGATGTTCATCGTGATATTGTTAATTGGTATGTTTATTGGTGGGTTTGCGATCCGATTATATTACCGTAAGGCCCGCTACGCGTTCGCAAAATAATAATGACCATACTATTTCCACTCAAAGCAACCTATTGCAACTGAGTAAATATCCGTCTCACATTATTCGATGTGATTAACTCGATTTCATTTACCGTACTATCAGGCAATGCACCGTCTAAAATATCCAATACATCACGTATATAAGCAGGCTCATTGCGTTGTCCTTGCCGACCTAGCATTGGCATATCTGGCGAGTCCGTTTCTAATACACAATGCTCAATCCCCACATGCTGGATGGCATTGAGTGTCTTATGTCCTCTAGGGTAAGTTATCGTTCCACCGACGCCGAGACAAAAACCTAAATCAATGTATTGCCTCGCTATTTCTGCGTTACCTGAAAAAGCATGAATAATGCCACCTTGGTCAAATTGTGTTGCTTTGAGTCGACCAATAATTTGATCATGTGATTTTCGATGATGAATAATGACTGGAGTACGATACGTTTTGGCTAAGTGGAGTTGGGCATCAAATAAGGCAATTTGTAATGGTAAGTCAGTCGATAATGTTCGGTCTATGCCAATCTCCCCTACCCCAACGAAGCCTCGTTGGGTAATCGCTTGGTCAATCGCTGCTGCTAATGTGCTGATCATAGGTTCAATAGATGCCGCATTGAGTGTACTGGGATAGAAAAAAGGGTGATAACCTAAGGTGTAATAACATTGGGGAAACTGTGCTGCAAGGCGCACCGATTTAACCCAATGTTCAGGCTCAATTCCAGGAATGATAAACTGATGCACATCATTATCAAGCGCGCGCTGAATGACTTGTTCAATATCATCATCAAAGCACGCGAGGTCTAAATGACAGTGGCTGTCAATCATTCACGGTATTTGTAGTTAGAATTATGGATTCAAACGCTGAATATGCCAAGTAGCATCAGCTTGTTTGGTATATTCAAAGCGGTCATGTAAGCGATGTTCACCGCCTTGCCAAAACTCAATTTGCTCGGGCTTCACCAAAAATCCGCCCCAAAAATCAGGCAATGGGATCTCACCTTGGGCGTATTTATCTTTAAGCTGTTGAAACTGGGTTAACAACATCTGACGAGATGATATGGGCTGGCTTTGTTTGGAAACAATCGCACCTAACTGAGAATCTTTCGGACGTGAAAAAAAGTATTTAGCAACGGCGGTACGACTTAACGGTGTTGCGACTCCATTAATTCTGACTTGACGCTCCAACATATGCCAAGGAAAATGCAGCGACACATTGGGGTTTTCGCTCAGTTCTTTAGCTTTACGCGAGCCTAAATTAGTATAAAAGACAAAGCCTTCATCGGTTAAATCTTTGAGTAACACAATACGTTGTGAAGGTTGACCTTTTGCATTGACTGTCGCAACTGTCATGGCATTAGGATCCGGGATATTTGACTCTACTGCAACATTGAGCCAAGTTTTAAATAGCGACATTGGATTAGGATCCAAATCCCCCTCTTCAAGAGAGCCTAATGTATATTCACGACGATACTGATTAAATTCGCTCATAAAATATGTCCTTCGTAAATACTGGGTTAATGTTCGCCATAGCCTAAACTGCGCAAGGCCCGTTCATCATCAGCCCAACCAGATTTCACCTTCACCCATAACTCTAGAAACACTTTATTATCAAATAAATTTTCAAGATCTTTGCGAGCATCAGAACCAATGGTTTTTAGATGACTGCCTTGTTTACCGATGATCATACGTTTTTGGGTTTCGCGTTCGACCAGTATTAATCCATTAATCCGGTAAATACCTTTGTCGGTCATTTTAAATTGTTCAATTTCAACTGTCACCGAATACGGTAATTCATCTCCCGTGTAACGCATCAATTTTTCGCGGATAATTTCTGCCGCCATAAAGCGACTAGAACGATCCGTCACATACTCTTCAGGGTAATAGAATTCGCTTTGTGGTAACTGCGCCATCACCATGTCACGTAATTCAGGTAAATACCGACCTAACTTTGCTGATACCGGCATCACATGGGCAAAATCATGTTGTTCATCTAACCAGGTTAAATGTGCAAGTAGCTGTTGTTTATCCTCGACATTGTCGGATTTATTCACTATGGCCCAACACTCAATTCCTGAGGCTTTTATTTTCTCAAGTACCATCGCATCATCGGCGGTAAAACGAGTTCCTTCCACGACGAAAAGCACCAAAGATACTTCACCTAATGAACTCGACGCAGCGCGATTCATATACCGATTAATAGCGCGTTTTTCTTCACTATGTAAACCCGGTGTATCAACATAAATCGCTTGCTTATCTCCCTCAGAATCAATGCCCATAATACGATGTCGAGTCGTTTGCGGTTTACGCGAGGTAATACTGACTTTTTGGCCGATTAGGCGATTCAAAATAGTGGATTTACCGACATTCGGACGCCCCACAATTGCAATCATTCCACAGAATGTATTTGGAGACTCAGCGTCAGTCATCTTGTAATTTCTCTAAGGTCAGTTGGGCGGCTATTTGCTCGGCGCGTTTACGACTCGCTCCTTGAGCCTGAATGGGGTCAGATAAAGTGACAGTGTTGCAACTTACTGTAAATGTTTGATTGTGATCTTTACCTTTAATATCAACGACTTCATATACCGGTAGTTCAATACCACGTGATTGAAGATATTCCTGTAAACGTGTTTTCGCATCTTTAGGATGGACATCTGGGTCAAGTTTAGCGATCCGAGCACCAAACCATGCATGAATAAAGTCATAACATTGGTTCATACCTGCATCTAGATAAATCGCACCAATGATGGACTCAACCACATCAGCTAAAATTGAGTAGCGTTGTTTACCACCACTTTTCAATTCCCCCGCACCTAATTGGATAAATTCTCCCAGGCCTTTTTCGAGGGCTATTTCAGCCAATGTATCCCCTTTAACTATGGCCGAACGCATGCGCGTCAACTTACCTTCGGGTGAATTGGGGAATGCTTTAAATAAATGCTCACCGACAATCATGCCAAGTACTGCATCACCTAGAAATTCTAAGCGCTCATTATGTTGACGATGTGCGGATTTATGCGTCAGCGCTTGCTTGAGCAGTGATACATCATTGAATTGATAATCAATCAGGCGCTGAAGTTTGACAAACGGGTCTATGCTAGCCGTATTGGGTTGTTGGGAAGATGAACCGGCAGAAGCCTTGCTCATTGCAACCCTCCTACACGATTAAAACGCACACCTGACGGGATCCATTGTGGCAAGAAACTGTCTGCAGGGCGTTCAAATTCAAATGAAATCCATATCGCAACCGCTTTACCCACTAAGTGTTCGTTGCTCACAAACCCCCAAAAACGACTATCACGACTATTATCTCGGTTATCCCCTAACACAAAATATTGTCCTTCAGGGACTTGCCATTCATCAATCGCCGTACCGGGTTGACGATAAAACTGTGATGGACTAGCGGATAATACCGGATGTTGTAATATTTCGTGTTGTGCTTCACCTAACACTTCGGTGTATTGGTTTAATGGCACCATATTTTGGGTAAATTCACTGGTCTGTTTTTCAGTCAGAGGGACTAAATAAGGCTTGCCGCAATCGCCACTCTTGTCGCACGCAGGCACCACGGTAATTTGTTTAGCACGATAAAAAATGCGGTCTCCCGGTAAACCAACGACCCGTTTAATGTAATCTAGTTCTGGCTGGGGCGGATATTTAAATACCACAATATCTCCGCGATTGGGCTCACCCACATCCCAAAACTTGGTTCTTGTGATAGGGTCTCGTAAACCGTAGGTATATTTTTCAACTAAGATAAAATCACCCACTAATAAGGTCGGCATCATCGAGCCTGATGGGATCTGAAACGGCTCATATAAGAATGAACGCAGTACCATAATAAACGCAATTACTGGGAAGATTTGTTTAGCAGTATCGACTATATAAGGTAATGGTGGTTCAAAGTCTTCAATCTCTTTAACACCCGCAGCAAGCGCAGCACGTTCACGGCGCTTAGGCGCAAATATCAGTGAATCAACCAACCAAATTAAGCCAGTAATGAGCGTCAATAGGACTAAGAAGATGGCAAATAATTGAGCCATTATTTACCTACCTTCAATATCGCTAAAAAGGCGTCTTGTGGCAATTCAACATTACCCACTTGTTTCATACGCTTCTTACCGTCTTTTTGTTTTTGTAACAGTTTTTTCTTACGACTCACGTCACCACCATAACACTTCGCGATCACGTTTTTACGTAGCTGTTTGACCGTACTACGTGCTACAACATGTGTACCAATAGCGGCTTGGATAGCGATGTCAAACATTTGACGAGGAATCAATTCACGTAGCTTGTCTACTAAGTCACGACCACGATATTGGGCATTGTCTTTGTGCGTGATAATGGCAAGGGCATCAACACGTTCACCGTTAATCAGGATATCTAAGCGGCACATATCAGCGGGATTAAATTTTTTGAAGTTATAATCTAATGATGCAAAGCCACGAGAAGTTGATTTTAAGCGGTCAAAGAAATCCAAAACCACTTCTGCCATTGGCAGTTCGTAAGTAACCGCAACTTGTTTACCATGATATGCCATGTTGGTTTGCACACCGCGTTTTTCGATACATAAGGTAATGACGTTACCTAAGAATTCTGATGGTACTAAGATGTTCGCTTCCACAATCGGCTCACGAATTTCAGCGATATCGTTAATAGGCGGTAATTTAGATGGGTTATCCACGGTTAAGACTTCGTTTTTCGTCGTTAAGACTTCATACACTACCGTAGGTGCTGTAGTAATCAGGTCCAAATCATACTCACGTTCGAGACGCTCTTGAATGATTTCCATGTGTAACATACCTAAGAAACCAATACGGAAACCAAAACCAAGCGCGGCTGAACTTTCCGGTTCATAAAATAATGAAGCATCATTAAGACTTAATTTAGCCAGTGCATCACGAAAATCTTCATATTCATCCGAACTGACTGGAAATAAACCTGCATAAACTTGCGGTTTAACCTTTTTAAACCCAGGTAACACTTCGGTAGCAGGGTTATTAGCAAGCGTAATGGTATCACCTACCGGCGCACCATGGATTTCTTTGATACCTGCGATGATAAAGCCCACCTCACCGCTGCGAAGTACCCCAGTATTGTTAGCTTTTGGCGTAAAAATACCGACTTTATCGACCTGATGAACAACGCCAGTTGACATGATTTTAATTTTATCTTTGCTAGTTAACTGTCCATCGATGACGCGTACTAATGAAACAACACCTTGGTAGTTATCAAACCATGAATCAATGATCAGAGCTTTTAATGGGGCATCTGGATCCCCTTCAGGCGGTGGTACTTTCGCCACAATCTCTTCTAATACTTCAGCAATACCCACGCCAGTCTTCGCTGAACATTGCACTGCGTCAAGCGCATCAATACCTACAATGTCTTCAATTTCTTCGGCGACTCGCAACGGGTCGGCTTGTGGTAAATCGATTTTATTTAGAATCGGGACCACTTCCATATCCATATCAATCGCCGTATAACAGTTGGCTAATGTTTGCGCTTCAACACCCTGTCCAGCATCGACGACTAATAGCGCACCTTCACAGGCTGCAAGCGAGCGAGATACTTCATAAGTAAAATCGACGTGTCCTGGCGTATCAATGAAGTTAAGCTGGTAAACCTCACCATCGTTAGCCGTATAATTTAAAGTCACAGATTGCGCTTTAATCGTAATCCCACGTTCGCGTTCTAAATCCATAGAATCAAGCACTTGTGCTGCCATTTCACGATCAGTTAAACCACCACATTGATGAATAAGACGGTCAGATAAGGTTGATTTACCATGATCAATGTGAGCGATAATCGAAAAGTTACGGATATTTTTATGTTGCATAAATGCTGAAGATACCTAGGTTAAATAATGCTATATCAGTAATGACATCCATACTGATAATTAATCGCGTGATTTTACCTTGAACCGAGGGTAAATGCGAATTTTACTGCATCAGGTTGTAAGTAAAACACAACATACACTAATCAATCGTTTGTATTTTAATAGCTTTAACAGGGAATTGAGACTTCATCGGCAAAATTTTAATTAACGCGGGAGTCGATTGTTGTTGGTCAGCTTTTAATTTACCCGAAATGATGAAGAACGTCCCTATGGTCGACATTAATCCGACTAATAAAGCAACCAGCTCATGCCCAAAAGCAGTATCGGCTAATAACTCGATGCTCAAAGCAGTGGTAATAACAAAGACCATGATAGGTAATAAATACAAATAAAACGACACTTGTACCAAGCGGCTTTCAGTGATCCCTAACTCCACTTGTTGACCTACTGAGACTGTTTCATCGACCGTAAATTTAAATGCTTCGGCTTTGGGTGTGAAAAACTTAGCAACCACACTGGTACTGCAATTGCTTTCTGCCTGACAGCTGCCGCATGTTGTTTTAATCGCCGTAGATACCGCAATGACCTGCTCTTTGTGAGCATTGTGTGTAATATCGGTGATTATCCCTTGCTCAATAATCATGGGTTAGGTTGTACGTCGTTAGCTTCAACTGATGCTATCATCTGCATAATACGCTGTGCAGTCGCTGGCGGAATTTTACCTACCACTGAGACTTGGATACTATCGGTGACGCGCGATAAAAATGTCACGGCATCTTTAGTGAATAACACATCTTCAGCTTGCTGATACGTTGCTTTTTGAAGATACACCGATACGTCAACCATACCATCGGATAATAAGATATATTCCACCACATCTTCGGTAATCGATAGGCGATGAATGTCTCGCTTAACCTGTTTCATTCCTAGTGGTAAGTGTGTGACTCCCCAGTTAAGACGAAATGATTTGGGTGGATTGATATGCATGACGGCAGGTAAATCTTTAAGTGCCATATCAACAAACGCATTATCGAGCGTATCAGTGATAGTTAGATTGGTCGCTTGTACTTGTTCGATTAAATCACCTTTCGCAGTTACCATATTTAACTTTAACGGTAAAAATGATGCTGCATCCACCCATAAAATATAGTTATAACGGCTATTATCACGGCTCAAAACCCGAACTTGCCATGCTTCATTGCCTGCCACACGGCTTTTGCCTACCACAATAACTTCATAAGCTGTCGCAATGGCTTCAGGATAACGTATTAAATTATGTGCAAATGGACCATGAATATGTGACTGCAATAAAGAATGTGCTGACATATCAGGATTAAAATAACTGACCTGATTACCATAGCGTAGCGTTTTAGCGTTGGGACCATTCAGTTCACTGAGCATTTCTACAGGAACATCATCTTTGATGCCATGTTTCCACAAATAAGGGACTGGCTCAGCACCTGGACGATACACAATCAGCGTACTGGCATAATTAAGCGTATTTGTCGCTTCTGCCATTTTAGCTAACAGTTCGGGCGCTTCAATATTTGTCGCTTGGGGCATATTGTTAGCGGCTTGGGCATTGACCGGTAAACTGTATAATAAAAATAATACAGTGAAAAACGAAAAAAGCGACACTACCGAAAAGGCAGGTCGCTGTAATAAATATGGATGAGCCTGCATTAGTCTGGATTCACCTGCTTTTCGGATTGCTCGTTAGTGGTAATTTGGGCCGCTTGCAACCTGACTTGTTGCTGATGATCCACAAGCAATGCATTGATTCGTTTACGCTGTTCTAATAATGCCTGACGTTCATTTAACTGTTGTTCAGGGGTTTGAATAGTGCGTGATTGAGATAAACTTACTGGCGCTAATCCCCCTTGCGGACCTGATGTCGGTGCCGTCATGAAAGGCTGAGTCGCTTCAGTGTTGTAATTTTGCACACCTAAAATCATGACCGCTGCCACCCCCGCTGCCACAGCAAACTGAGAAGATTGTTTGCCTAATGAAACGACATTTTGCCATATTGGGATCACACGTGACTTAGTAGATGGAGCTAAGACAGTCGGTTCATCATCTAACGCATCAGCAATACTTTCCAACAAACTTTTATCGGTCAGTAGCACTTCGTCACCACGCAACGTGTCACCCATTAAGTGATAATCTTGCCATTTTTGTTGTAACTGAACATCGGCTTTGACATCATCAACACGAGTCGTCGATGCTTCACCATCGACCCATGCTGAAAGCTGTTCAAATTTTTCACTCATATGTCATCTCTCACTGTTATTGCTTGTGCAATATACGTTTATTTTAACTTTAGTATACCAATTACGTAAATAGTTCAATTTAATTCGTAATTTATTTATTATGAATTAATGGTGCGATAACCGCATCTATCGCTTCTCGGGCACGAAAGATCCGTGAACGCACTGTACCGACAGGACAACTCATAATCTCTGCGATTTCTTCATAACTCATACCTTCCATTTCACGAAAAGTGATCGCCACTCTTAATTCATCTGGTAAGCGCTCAATCGCGCGTAACAATGCAGTTTCAATTTCTTTGGTCAGCAACTTACTTTCAGGTGAAGCAACTTCTCGCAAAGCATCGGCTCCCTCATAGAATTCAGCTTCTTGAGCATCAACATCACTCGCAGGAGGTTTACGCGATTGCGACACTAAATAATTTTTAGCACTGTTTACTGCAATGCGATAAAGCCATGTATAGAAGGCACTGTCACCACGAAAATTAGGTAATGCACGGTAAGCTTTAATAAACGCTTCTTGGGTAACATCTGCTACATCGCCATTATTTTTGATATAGCGTGACACAATATTCGTCACGCGATTTTGATATTTAAGGACCAATAAATTAAAGGCTTTTTTATCGCCTTCTTTGACTTTGTCAACAAGCTGTTGGTCGGTAAAATGTTCGCTCACTTGAGCTACTACTCCTGTGGTGCATGAAAGAAATGACATATATTTTGGCTGCGATTGATGTACATTTTACATCAATCGACACATAAAACTTAATTTATCGCACACTCAATGCCTTTTATAGACTGCCATTTATGATTAAAGTTCGTTATTATTCTTGTTTTTTAAAGATAAGTGAACTGAAACTTATCGTTATTAAGGTAAATGATTTTGTCGATTCAACATGCATGTGATGTATTAATTGTCGGAAGTGGTGCCGCTGGGTTAAGTGTAGCGCTAAGCTTAGCTGATCATAGCCAGGTGATTGTCTTATCAAAATCCAATATTAAAGAAGGATCGACGCGTTACGCCCAGGGTGGTATTGCAGCGGTCTTTGATGAAGAAAATGATTCTGTCGATTCGCATGTCCAAGATACGCTCATCGCAGGGGCTGGCTTATGTGATGAAGATGCTGTGCGCTTTACTGCCTCAAATGCAGCGGACGCCATGAAATGGTTGATTGATTTTGGTATGCCATTTGACCGTCTGGATGATAAGTCCGATGGCGAGTACCATTTAACCCGAGAGGGTGGCCACAGTCATCGCCGCATCTTACATGCTGCAGATGCAACAGGTGAAGCCGTTCAAGTCACCTTAGTAGATGCTGTTTTGCAACATCCCAACATTCATATTTTCGAAGATTATAACGCGATTGATTTAATTAAATCGCAGCATAACCCTGAACATGCTCTTGGGGCGTACGTCTATAATTGCCAAACTAAACGCGTTGAAGTCATTAAGTCACGGTTTGTGATATTAGCCACCGGCGGGGCCAGTAAGGTATATCAATATACCTCAAATCCTGATGTATCCAGTGGTGATGGCATTGCCATGGCGTGGCGAGCAGGTTGTTCTATCGCCAATATGGAATTTAATCAGTTTCATCCTACATGTCTGTTCCATCCTGACGCTGGTACCTTTTTAATTTCTGAAGCATTGCGCGGTGAAGGAGCCAGACTTGTGCATGCCGATGGTACACCATTTATGCATCAATTTGATGAACGCGGTGATTTAGCACCGCGCGACATCGTCGCCCGGGCTATTGATTTTGAGATGAAACGACTTGGTCAAGATTGCATGTACTTAGATATCACGCATCAGTCTAATGATTTTATCATCAAGCACTTCCCAAACATTTACCGTAAATGTCGTTCTGTTGGTATTGATATTACACGTCAGCCAATCCCTGTGGTTCCCGCCGCACATTATAGTTGTGGTGGTGTGGTCACCAATAAACACGCTAAAACCGATTTAGACAACGTCTATGCGGTCGGTGAAGTAGCGTATACTGGCTTACATGGCGCTAATCGTATGGCGAGTAACTCTCTACTGGAGTGTATTGTGTTTGCACGTGCAGCTGCTCAACATATTCAAAGTAAGCTAAATAGTGCCGATTATTCTGAAGTCATTCCCGCATGGGATGAAAGCCGAGTCACAGATTCTGATGAAGAAGTTATTATCCAACATAACTGGCACGAACTGCGTCTCTCAATGTGGGATTATGTAGGTATTGTGCGCACCGATAAGCGCTTACAACGGGCTTTGCGTCGGATTGAGCTACTCCAACAAGAGATCCATGATTATTATTCTAATTTCCGCGTTTCTAATAATTTATTAGAGCTACGCAACTTAGTGACTGTCGCACAACTTATTGTCCTATGCGCGATGCGCCGCAAAGAATCACGCGGATTGCATTATAATTTGGATTACCCTGATATGTTGCCAGAAGCGAAGCCCACAGTACTGAATCCAAACGACTTAAATAGCTAGTCTATTGATTATTATGATACTGTCATCTGTAAATAAGGTTTAGGAGCTTGTGTGCTGGTCACCCATAAAACGGCTTGATGGGTGGCTGATGGGTCAAGTTCAAATTCGAACTCAATCTGCGCAGGTAGGAATATCATCTGCATGAACTGCACGTCAATTTGTAATTGATTAGGGAGCGTCGGTGGTATGTGTGCAGTTAGTTCCTTTTCCCACAACTGTCTAGCCACGACACTAAACGCTTTTGCTTTGGTCCACATGCCGTGAGCGATGTGACGTTTCAGACCAAAAAGTTTGGCACTGAGTGGATGTAAATGTATCGGGTTATAATCACCCGAAATTTTTGCATAGACTTTACCCAGGTCACTTGGTAACGCCAGTGGCTTATTCGTAATAATGGCATTTTCAGCACTCAGGATCTCTGGTTTAGGATAAGGTGCTAGCCCTACTTCGATAATGACAGATTGACGCGCTAAGTTATGTGCTTCGATTTCTAAGACACACTCATCCCCACTCATCACGGTCGTCAATACACTGAACATATAGCCGCGTTTATGTGACCAGACTTTTCCAAATCGACTGGTCATCGTGACCGTTTCATGAGGCTCTACCCAACGATGCATCCTAATATGATTAGCCACATGGACCAAACCTAACGCTTTGAAAGGCTGGGCATCGTCTTTAAATAAATCTGCTTGTAATGCAATCACGCGCATCGCAAACCAACAAGGATGGATAACGTTAAGTGACACAGACCAATCAACACAACAGTGATATTGATAAATATTATCAGCAAGCTCACTCAGAGCAAATGTATTGCTAATTTCTAGGTCTGGCAGAACGGGTAATCTTTTACCTGAAGTTACCGCTTTATCACCAGAGTGAAACAACAAACTAAGCATAATGCTCCTTATTTCCATCACACACTTTTGTCATTACATGACGCATTAGTGTGTATGCCGAAGTGCAACAATAATGCGAGTCAGACGGCGAAAGCTTCGCGCTGATAATTGTGAACGATGAACAAAGCGGGTAAACGGCCCAAATACTAACATTAACCAACTACCAAAATGATTCGACAGTGGGGATAACTGTGTTTGATATGTATTAAGACAAATACTTGCTCGATTGGGCAACCCTAAATGATGGGTAATAACCAGTTCATAGCGCAAATTAGAGCGTGACACTGAACGGGCCCATAATCCCTTCCAAGCGATATAAAAGGTGATATGACTAGAACCTAATCGATTAGTCGCCATACACTTTAACGCGACGTAACACCATATCCACCATACCTGCCAATTCAGGATCATGACATTGCTGATGTCCCATGAACCATGCAAACAAATCAGGATCATCACAAGTTAACAAACGCTCAAACGTCAGTTTTTGACCGTCATCTAACTCATCAAATGCCGCTTCGACGAATGGTAAAAATAATACATCTAATTCGAGCATGCCTCGGCGACACGCCCATTTTAATCGGTTAACTCGTTTTTCCGTGAACATTCACTATCCTCAAGATTATCGTTATACGATACACATACTGCGTTTGATTTATGCCACATAATAACGCAAATCGGTTTAAAATCATCTGTTCGTTAGTCTTGTTTACGCATTTATCTGTAAAAAAGTGACACATCATCTTGTTTTTTCTGGCAAGACACACATTATTATATAAAGCTAACTCACAGGAAATTGTTTTGACTGAATTTACCCCACAATGGCAAGCCCATCTTCCTCATTTAGGTATTATTAAAATTACCGGTACCGATACGGTCAAATATATTCAAGGTCAGGTTACATGTAATATCGAGACACTCAATTCAGAACGCTGGACTTTCGGCGCTCACTGCGATTTTAAAGGCAAAATGTGGAGTTTTTTCCAAGCCAGCTTCTGGGATGATGCACTATTATTAATTTGCCCTAAAGACGTCATTCCATCGGCGTTAAGCGAACTCAAAAAATATGGTGTGTTCTCTCAAGTAGAGATCGTCGATGCCTCCGACGAGTTTTCATTAACAGGTAGCGGCAGTGATGCAGGTGAATATGGTCAAGTAACGTGTACTGACGAGCAATTAGTGTTATCGATGTCTAATCAAACCGTTACACGTGCCCTTCAAATCAGCCGAGACAGCAGCGCAAATACTGATTTTCCCGATGGCTCAGCGGTATGGCAAGCTCTAGATATCCAATCGGGTATTGGTGCTATTACTTCATCTACGAGTAATGAATATGTACCACAGATGTTGAATTTACAGGCACTAGATGCAATTGATTTCAAAAAAGGCTGCTACATGGGTCAAGAAGTCGTTGCTCGTACAAAATATTTAGGTAAAAACAAACGCGCTGGCTATATTTTAAAGTGTCACTCACTCGTTAATATCCAAGCAGGTGAACTACTTGAGCTACAGGTCGGTGATAACTGGCGCAGAGGTGGACAGATTCTATCTAGCGGACAATGTGATGGCCATACATATCTTTTTGCCGTTTTGCCCAATGATACCGAAATAGATGTGCCCTTGAGACTCAAATCACAACCTGACATAATAGTGTCAACGCAAGCCTTACCATACTCGTTAGACGCACAATAAAGGAACTGATTTACATGAATATTGCTAAAAATACCGTTGTTACCATGCACTACACTGTCTCAACCACTGACGGTACTCAAATTGACTCGTCTCGTGATGGCGAGCCTATGGTGCATTTACAAGGGAGTCAATATTTGATTCAAGGCTTAGAAGATGCGCTAAATGATAAAGTCAAAGGTGATACCTTTGTTACTGAAGTCAAACCAGAAGATGCCTATGGTGAACGTCATGAACAACTAGTACAACATGTGCCGAAAGCCATGTTTGGTGATAACGAAGTTAAAGTCGGTATGACGTTTCGTGCTAGTACCGATGAAGGCGAGCAAACTGTCATGATCGTCGATGAGACTGAGGATGAAGTGGTCGTTGATGGTAATCATCCACTCGCCGGCATGGATTTGACCTTCGATGTAGAAATCTTAGATGTACGCGCAGCAACAGATGAAGAAATTGAACATGGTCATGCCCATGGTGCGGGCGGTTGTGGTCATAGTCACTAAGTCTATAGCAGTATAAAATAGTGACAAAAAAGGGTATCACATGAATAGATACCCTTTTTTTATATACTTATCGCCAGTATTTAAACTGAACAAACCTTATTTATAACGCCTCATCACCAGCTTCACCCGTACGGATACGAATAGCTTGTTCAACGTTATAAACAAAGACCTTACCATCACCAATTTTACCCGTGTTTGCCGCAGAGGTGATCGCTTCAATCGCTCTATCTACCACATCATCTGATAAAATGATTTCAATCTTCATTTTAGGTAAGAAATCTACTTGATATTCAGCACCTCGATATAACTCAGTATGCCCTTTTTGACGGCCAAAACCTTTAACTTCGGTTACGGTCATACCATTCACACCTACATCGGCTAAGGCTTCACGGACATCATCCATTTTGAACGGTTTAATAATTGCTTCTATTTTTTTCATCACTTACTCGCTGTCATAAATAGTTGGAATAGGAATACGTTTGTGTTGCGTCTTTTGGTAAATTGCCACAAGTTTATCACTTACTGCAGGGCTGACGTCACGCCCTTCTAAAAAATCATCAATTTCATCATAACTCAACCCAAGTGCTTGTTCATCTGCTAATTGCGGTGTCAACGATTCTAAATCAGCAGTTGGTGCTTTGGTAATGACCTTTTCAGGGGCCCCCATGTAGGTTGCCAATTGGCGCACTTGACGTTTATTCAGACCAAATAATGGCGCTAAATCACAGGCTCCATCACCATATTTAGTATAAAAACCAGTGATATTTTCAGCACTATGGTCAGTCCCTAGCACTAAGCCATTTAACATACCGGCTATTTCATATTGGGTGACCATTCTTGCTCTCGCTTTGACATTGCCTTTCACAAAATCAATATGATGAGGGTTTTGTGGCATTAACCCCGCATCAGCGAGTGCTTGAGTTGTTTGTGCATGGATAGCATCGGTTCCCGGTTGCACATTCACACTCACACTTTGAGTTGGTTGAATAAACGTAATTGAATCTTGTGCATCCTGCTCATCGGCCTGTGTAGAATAAGGTAGTCGCACAGCGATAAATTGATATTGACCCTGAGCTTGTTCATTAAGACCGTCTACGGCAAGCTGTGCTAAACGGCCTAAGGTACAAGAATCTATACCACCGCTAATCCCTAAAACTAAAGATGTGCAACCTGAGGCTTTAAGCTGCTGCTGAATAAATGCGACTCTACGTTTTACTTCGTGAGCTACATCGATAGTAGGTAGCACTTTCATTTCCGCTAAAATAGTAGCGATCATAGTCAAACCTTTTGAGCTGAATGAGTGAATGTGTAAAACCTGTCTTTGAGACAGTTGCTTCAAATTTGTCACGCATCATAATTAGCGTATACAAACTGCAGAATTTTAAGGGTTTAGAATACCTAAAAACATACCCTATTGCATTAATATTATAATGAGTATTGAATATTTTTTAAGGCTGATCATGTGAACTCACCGCATTTAACGTCAGGATTTCGCGCCAAATTTCCATCTAGAGGCACAAGAGGAATATCACCTACGTTAGGCCTGACCTTATTAGAAATGATGCTGGCATTAAGTATTATAGGGATCACCACCACACTGGTCGTGCCAAGTGCTCAGAATATTTTTATTCAAAACCGAATTATCAGTGAACAGAATCGGATCGGCCGTTTATTACAATATGCACGGCTACAAGCGTTAGAAACTCAACAAAGCATTACCGTTTGCCCTAGTAACGATTATGTTCAATGCAGTGATGATTGGACGGTAAGTAAAATCGTGTTTGCTGATGTGAATAATAACAGTCACATTGATGGTAACGAAGTCCTGTTAATTAGTAGTGAACAAAGTGAGTTACGGACATTAGTGAGTGGGCCAGCTCGAGGCATCACATTTCATTTCAGTGGAACAAGTGCCAGCCCTGGGACTATTAAACTGTGTGATGCTTCAGCGAAAGTTCAATTTACCCGAGCCTTGTTTGTGAGCTTACAAGGTCGGGTATCCACTAGTAAAGACAGCGATGGTGATAATGTACATGAGAAAAATA
>Ga0233438_10002822_pt1 | contig 16697 bp, 26 predicted proteins | sample SI_123_September_FD_182720 | JGI IMG/M metagenome (GOLD analysis project Ga0233438, IMG submission 182720) | Seawater microbial communities from Saanich Inlet, British Columbia, Canada - SI_123_September2016_10_MG | ecosystem: Environmental > Aquatic > Marine > Inlet | place: Canada: British...
GAAGTTGGATGCGTTAGATGTGTCACAAAAGTTGACGACTAACCAATATAACCTTATAATTCAGTTCTGTAAGGAAGAAATATTAAATGAGGATAAAGTTGGTTGTAGACATTTCCCTAATGGGACGAATTCAGACAAAATTCTCGCAGAGTTAGGTGTCAAGGATACGGAATATGACAAGTATAAGGTAGTGGCTGCGTCTACTCCTGCAAAGATATTCGGAATTATTGCAGATATGAATTTTAATTCTGTAGATTATGAGAATGTTGAGAGAGTGAACCTTGTTTTTTACATAGGTACTGTTTCGGGTGCGACTGCAATTGAACAATATAATGACTGGAAAACTGGTCTTGCGAATTGTATAGACAAGTTCATGTCTATTCGTGACGGTTTCTGCACTAATACAGGTCGTGTAGTGAACGGAAAAAGAAAAGAGGGGTTAGGTATCGATATCCGTTTCTTTGGGGGTGTACCACAAGTCTGGGCGTATAACGAAGATATCCCTATGAATAAAATTGTTAAGTTCCAAGGGAATAAAGATATTAATCCTAACAAACATGACATTGTTATCTAATGGATAAGACTGTTAGAAGACAACAGAAAGAGAACCTTGCTTGGTATATCAAGTGGGGTTCTTCTTTATTATTAATCATTGCAATGTGTATGCGAAGTACTGGTGTTACAGAATATCAAGTGTATGATTTATTATTATCAACGGTAGGTGTCTTCGGTTGGCTCCTTGTAGGTTTACTATGGAAAGACCGTTCATTAATATTATTGAATGGAATAGGACTTAGTATATTACTCGTAGGAGTATTAAAATATTTTGGATAAACCCTCTAGACAAAACCAATAAATAAACATATAATAAAACTTGGAGAATTTATATTATGGAACAACCCCAATTTCAAATTTATAATATCAATAATGTCATTGTCGTGCCCAATGCATTACCCGATAGTAAAATTGTTGCATTACAACAATATCAAAAACGATTTGGTCAAGAACCCGATGTAGGTACAGTTGCAGGTGGTGAAGTATATGACAAGATAGGCAGAGATGTTGATATAATTCGTTCCTGTAAAACTTCATGGATAAATTCCGACAGTAAATTTAATTCAGAACTTGTTAATATGGTGACTGGTTTAATTCAGACTGTTGCATTACAAAATTATGGATTTGATTTTCACCGTTGTGAACCTCTACAATATACTCACTATACTTATATTGAAGAGAATGATATTAAAGACCATTACGATTGGCACATAGACAGTCATCTCATGGCAAGACCCACCCCTTTTGACCGTAAGGTATCCGTGTCCATTCAGTTATCTGATTCTAATGATTATACTGGTTGTGATTTAACATTTCCTGGCTGGGATACTATGTTTGATTCTGCAGAGAATATAGACGATTCAGTTGGCCAAAGTTTTGTAGACGGGAGTGTAATCAAATCCTCCGAAGCAAAAGAAATATTAAGACAAAAAGGTACTGCAATATTTTTCCCAAGTATGTTTGCACATAGAGTCACTCCTATTGAGAGTGGTGAAAGATTTGCACTCGTGTGTTGGTTACAGGGGCCTAAGTACAGATAATGGATATATTATTATTACCCTACACTTTATTACACTGGATATTTAAATATATCTTTTCGATTGTCATATGGATTACAATACTCGGTTTTATACACTTTTATGTGAACAATAAATATACATGGAAACTCCAAAATCCATTTAGAAATTTTTGGACAAAGAACGAAAAATATAAAAAGGATTAAAATGGAATTATATGTAATACACTTAGTTTTTATTTCTGCATGTGTCGGTTCCAGTTGGTATGCAGGTATGAAATATGGACGAGGTCAAATGTTAGAAGATTTAATGGACTACGAGTTATTTACACTCAAAGATTTAAAGGATAAGGTAATAAATAAATGAAAATATTAGGAATTAATATATCTCACGACCCTTCGGTTGCAGGTATAGTTGACGGTGAAGTGAAGTTCGTCTATGACGAAGCAAGGTTTCGTAGAGACAAGTATTGGTCTCCCGAACCAAAGAACTTTTCAGTCTATGAATGCATAGAACATAAAATAGATTCAGAAGAATGGGATGCAGTTATTTTTGCAACCTTTGATAGAAGGAATATGAATTTTGCTGTTGATAAAGATACCCTTGTTTGGAATCGTGCAGCTGCAAAAGATATACTAGAAGATTTATCTACAGAACAATTTACTCATTCTCGTATGAGAGACCTACAAGGTAAGTATGGTAAAGAATATTTAAACTGGGGTGTAAGTAATCTTACTGCAGACACTTCTATTATTAATGAGATTATGCAGAATCATTTCTCTGATAAGAAAGGTAAAGAATATTTTAATAAAGACTTTCACCATTTATATCATGCATATTGTGGATATCAATTAAGTCCTTTCTATGCAAAGGGTGAGAATGCCATTGCAATCGTGCAAGACGGTGGAGGTGGACAACCTTTCTTTGATGAGTATGCAGGATACCAAGAGATAGAATCTATCTATGAATGTTCTCCCGAGAAACTTGCAAAACTCCAACACCAAAAATTATCTAATCATAGACTTATATCAGACCTTGGTAATCAATTCCCTAATGACTATGAGGATTGTGCTGCTTGTTTTGAAGACAAAGAAGAGAGACTTGTAGATAATGCAACTGGAGATGAAGTAGACTATGTCTTTACTTCATTACCTTCTAGTGGTATGAACTTCTCTAATCTATCAGCTGCGTTAGGCACTGATGAAGAAGGTCGTGCGGCTGGTAAAGTTATGGGTATGGCAAGTTACGGTAGAATAAGAAAGAATGTCTTTAATCAATTTACTGTTGCACAAGAATGTGAGATTGCGTCCTATGAAAACACATGTGATATTATAGACAATGCAATCAAAAGAAATCCCGACACTAAGAACATAGTGTTAAGTGGTGGATACTCTTTGAACTGTACAAACAATTACAAATACCTAGAAGCATATCCCGACTACCAATTCTTTGTTGACCCAGTTCCACATGACGGTGGTACTGCAGTCGGAGCTGCATTGTGGTTGAATGAAAAAATAAAAGAAGGTGAATTTACCGTAGAGGTACAAGGAGAAGAAAATGAGGACTAGTGTTATAAGAGATTTAGATGAGGTCTTAGATTTACTCATAGACGAACAACAGATTGTTGGAATGTATCAAGGTGAATCTGAATGGGGCCCTCGTGCATTAGGAAATCGTTCTATAATTTTTGACCCAAGACATCAAGAAGCAAAACAGATAGTCAACCAAGTTAAGAAGAGAGAAACGTACAGACCATTTGCAGGAACTATTATGTTAGAACATGCACATGAGTATTTTGAAATGTTGCAGTTGGAAGAATCCCCATGGATGAGTTTTGCTATCAAAGCAAAAGAAAAGGCATACGAAGATGTCCCTTCCCTAGTTCATGCAGACGGAACATGTAGAATCCAAACTGTTACTGAAGAACAGAACCCAAATTATTATAATCTTATAAAAGGTTTTTATGAGAGAACTGAAGTGCCTATGATTTTTAACACTTCATTTAACTTAGGTGGAGATGCATTGGTCGAAACTATTTTTGATGCGATTGACACTTGTAATCGTTCAGAGATAAATCAACTCTATGTACCCGAAGACCAAGATATAGTAATACCATTTGAATTAATACATGAGAAAAAATTATGATTACAATAAGTGAAACAGCACACGAATACATTAGAAGAGAATTAGCAGAACACCTTCCAAGAAGTGTTAATGAAATCGAAGGTAGAGGAAATATTCCACATGCAAGATTGGGAACTCAAGAATACAATGAAGAGTTTGGTGGTTACAGATATATCTTCTTTGAAGATGTTTTTCAAGATGGAGACATAGCTTTAGACTTTACTGATTACATTATTCTAGTTCACCAAGACCATATTGATTCTGTTAATGGAACACATATAGATTACAGAACAGAAGGATTACAAAAGAGATTAGATTTCATGAATCCAAATCTTAAAGAAGTAGGGCCTACTTGTGGGTGTGGTACTTCAATGGAGTTTGATAATGTTGCATGGGCACAAATTCCACAACCTGAACCATTTAATGCAGAGTCTTTACTAAATACTACTGCTGAAGAAACGAGTGGAGAAGATGAAGACGAGTTCAGCGAAAGCGAAGGGTCGTAAACTACAACAGTGGTTTGCAAGTGTTCTAGTTGAAGGACTAGGACTAGATGCAGAAGACTTAGAGTCAAGACCTATGGGTTCACAAGGAGAAGATATAATCCTTGGAAAACAATCACGAGAAATCTTCCCCTACAGTGTAGAGTGTAAAAACCAAGAAGCAGTGAACGTATGGAAAGCATACGAGCAAGCTTCAGAAAATTGTAAAGGGTACGAACCCCTAGTAGTAATAAAAAGAAATAGACATAAACCTTTAGTGTTAGTTGATGCTGAACACTTTGTAGAGTTGCAAAAGAAATGAAATCATTTTTAGACATAGTAGAAAAGAAAGAAGAGATAGACAATAATAAACCATATCGTTTGGTAGTTCTTGTCGAGCGTCCAAAGAAAATTTTAAAGACTGGAACGTCTGCAAAACTAGTAACTAAGGCAGAGAAGTTAGGAATAGAAACCTACAACTGTAGAATTAATGGTGCTTACATTATCAGAGAGGACGATGGTAAGATTACTATTCATAACGAAGGTGATGACAAGGGTTTTGAATTAGACGAAGATACAATCGTTTTCATACGTGGAGACGTGACTAAGAAAGATTCCTACATGGATTTGATTTCTCAGATAGAGAGATATGGTATCCCATGTAATAACACACGTGAGTGTATCGAAGTGTGTTGTGATAAGTTTAGAACTTATCTAAGACTACAAGAGATTGGTATGAACCAACCGAAGACTGTATTGATTCCAAACGATACACCCGAGGCAGTTGATGCTGCCCACGAAGCACTAGATAATAAATTCCCAATGGTACTTAAAACACTTAGTGGTTCTAAAGGTGTTGGTGTTCTGTTAATTGAAACTGAAAGAAGTTTACAATCTCAGATTAGTTTGATTTATAAGATTGACCCTTACACGGATATTCTATTACAGGAATACATTGAGTCCGACTATGACGTAAGGTGCGTGATAGTGAACCAAGAAATTGTTGGTGCAATGAAACGAAACAAGATTACAGACGACTTCAGAAGTAATGCATCACAAGGTGCATCAGTTGAATTGATTGAAATGACTGAACTAGAAAAACAAGAATGTCTGAAGGCTGCAAAAGGTGTGAACGGTCAATGGGTAGGAGTGGATTACATTCCTGCTAAGAAACGAGATACAGATTCACCATATATTTTAGAAGTTAATCATAGTGCTGGTAGTAAAGCAATCTCCGAGGCAATCGAAGAAGACATTACTAAGATGGTTCTTAAACTTTACTTCAATAGAAACATGTGGAGAAAAGAACCTAAACAATGTGGAGTGTTAGAGTCCTTTATGGTTGACGGTCAAGAAATGACTGGTAAACTTGATACAGGTAATTCAACTTCAGTATGTTCACTTCATGCAGAAGACGTTCAGATTAAAGGTAAGAAGGTCACATGGAAACTTAACGGTGAGACCCATACTAAACCTTTACATAGAATGGTTGAGTTAGTTAAACCTGCAGAGAAACGTCCAGTCGTGTTAATGGATATCGAGTTCCTAAACACATTATATAAAGATACTGAAGTGTCTTTAGATTCAAGAGGTAATATCCCTCTTCTCATAAATCGAGACTTCATGTCCCGTGCAAATGTTATGATTAATTGTTCAAGAAAATTCATGTTAACGAATAAAGGAGAAGATATTTCCGAATAACCGCTTGACAAAGGTATGCACTTTTCTATATACTATTCATTATGACTAAAATATCTATACAAGAACGAATGCGAAACAAGGCAGAAAATGCCTTAGACGAAGTTGAATTTCAAATTGACAAACTTATGGAGGAAGGTAAGTCTTCCTTTTCAATGTACAAGTATTTGGAACAACTAGAATACAGTGGTAAGGTTGTTGCTTTCATGCAAGGATTTACACACGACATAAAATATGAAATAGTAAATGAGGAAGGCTGTGAGCAACTTGCCGAAGCTTATGACTTTTTAACCAAAGCCTCCAAAGCAAGAATCATTAAGAAACTGGACGAGATAGAATCTGATATATCAAAATATGTATTAGAATATAAACCTGTTCGTAAAGTTAGAATTAAAACCCCACAACAACTAGTCCGAAGACTTCCATTTTTAAAACAACATGGTAAGTATCATTCAATAGACCCAGTAGAAATTATCCGTGCAAAATACTTGTTTACATACAATGTTTCTTCTAAGAAGTTTACTAAGTTTGAAACTTACGGTGGGTTATCTGTTAAGGGGTCTAGAATTACCGACTATAATATATGTGAAGAAAAGACCTTGACAGATGAGACACTTCTTGATAGAATAGTTAAAGGTGGTAATATTATTGCAAAGAATTTCTTAGATGAGATTCCTCGTTCTAAACTAAAAGACGGGAATGACTTACTTACCAAAAACACATTATTAATAAAGGTGATTAGATGATACTTATAGATTTTACCCAAACCATAATTGCAGGTTTGATGGCACAACTCAAAATGAATGACGGAGATGTTTCAGAAGATATGCTACGACACATGATTCTAAACTCTGTAAGAAATTACCAAAAGAAATATGCAGGTAAGTATGGAGAGATAACTCTTTGTACAGATGCAGCCCATCCTTGGAGACGAGACTACTATCCTTTATACAAGGCAGGTAGAAAGAAGACAAGAGAGGCATCAGACTTAGACTGGAAGATGTTATTTGATACACTACAGAAAGTTAAAGATGAGATTAGAGATAACTTCCCATACAGATATATGTATGTAGAGAACTGCGAGGCAGATGATATCATTGCAGTGTTAACTAAAAAGGCAAAAGAACCTGTACTAATTATTAGTGGAGATAAAGACTTTCAACAGTTACACAAATATGATGATGTAAAACAGTGGTCTCCTAATCTAAACAAAATGGTTGTGTGTGAAGACCCCGAACTATTCCTTAAGGAACATATACTATCGGGTGATAAGTCAGACGGTATCCCTAACATACTATCTAATGATGATGTGTTTGAACAGGGTATCAGACAGACACCATTAAGAAAAGGTATCAAAGAATCATACCTTAGAATGACCATTCAAAAAGACGATAAATACTATCGTAATTATTTAAGAAATCAAACTCTTATAGACTTAGACTTCATACCCGAAAAGGTTGAAGATAGAATATTAGAAGAGTTCGATAAAACCAAGATAGTAAAAGGTAAAGTATTTAACTATCTAGTATCTCATAGACTAAATGAGTTACTTAACCATGTAGAGGATTTTACATTATGACAGAAAAGAAAAGAGGAAGAGGACGACCTAAGGGCGCTCCAAATAAATCAAAGCTCGATTTAGTAACAGAGAGAATAACTTTAACTAACAATGCAGACGTATATGAAATACTATGTCAAGCAGAACTAGTTGCACAAGAGAATGAAGACAATGCAATCAATGGTCTTAGAGTATTTAATGACAGAAACGGTGCAGTTAAACCAGTATTACAATGGGCGTTTGATGCCAACATCAACTCAACATTGCCTGAAGGTAAGACTCCATATACTAAAGATGATGCACCTGCTTCAGACCTTGCACAAACAAGTCTTAGATTCGAGTTTAGACAATTTAAATATTTTTGTACAGAACAGATTCCACAAAACAAAAGAGAGAATATGTGGATTCAACTGTTAGAATCAATTCCTGCTAAGGAAGCAGAACTGTTGGATTTAGTAAAGGAAGGTCAATGGCCTTTCAAAAACATTACTAAAAGTATCGCTCAAAAAGCGTTCCCCGACACAATTTTTAACTAAATATTAGTACAAGTCGCCAGAGACTATACATAAAATAAAGTGGGAAAGTTATTACATTTCCCTATGTGTATCTTTCTAGTCGTGTGCGGCTCAGCTGATAAACTATAGGATAGGTATATTATGGCAGATGAAATCAAATCAGAATTTTCACAACAGGTTGTGGAACCACCACAACTAAGTGAATATCAATTAGTACAACAACGTATTCAAAATTATACAATTGGCATTAATCCAAATAATGCACAAACAATTTCCACAATACTTGAGGTAGGTTTACAAAAAGGAAACTTTAAACTTTCTGAACTAGACTCTTTAGTATCTATTAGAGAAGAAGTTAACCAAGGTCTAATTGACTATAACACACAAGTTCAAGTTGCACAAAGAAGACTACAAGAATTGCAGGAAGAAGAAACTGCAAAGATTGTTGCTGAAAGAGAAAAACAACAACAACAACTTTTAGATAATATGGCTGGTGAGAGACAAAGAAGAAAATCTGCAGAAGAAAGACTTTCAAACATGGAAGCAGTTCTTTTATCTCATGGCATTTCAATGGACTTAAATGCAGACGGTAAGATTGGTCTCGTTGAAGGACAAAAACAAGTTGACCTTACAGATGACGAAAAGTCACAAGTTAATTCTATAGTACAAGTAGAAAAAGATAACATTGCTACTCAACCAAATCTACAACCTAAACCTAAAGTGCCAGGTAAGACTTCCCCTGCATTTGCAGTTGCACGTGCAATGAATCCTGTAGTAGAAGAAGATACCCCACAAGTAGAAGTACCAAAACAAACATTTAAAGAATGGGAAGAACCTGTAGAATTAGAATTAGATGTTCCTACAGATGCAAAAGGAACTAAAGAGTTTTTTGAAGAAGTAGATAGAGTTGAATCAGAAGTAGACGAACTAGACCAAGTCGAAATGGATTTAATTGATGAAGAACAGTTTAACGAATCATTTGTATCTGAAGAAGATTTTACAGAAGAAGAAAAAGATTTTCTTGATGAGGAACTATCTGAAGAAGATATAGTTGAAGAACTTAAAGTTGCAGAAGAAGATACAACAACTACACCTACCTTCCCTATTACTGGTGGTAATGCTCCAAATCTAAAAGGACAAATACCTGCACCACAAAAAGTATCTGCAGTGTATGATTCTGAAGAAGAATTGTTAAAGGCAGTTCAAGACAAAATAGATGCAAAGAAAGAAGAAGAAGCTGAAGAGGAATATGATGAAATTATAATTCCTAGTTCAGATGAACTTGAAGGTATGACTAAGAAAAAAATCGAAGAAGTATCTAAAGGTTTAGGTTTCAATGTATCAACTAAAGATACTAAAGAAGATATGATTCAATCATTCCAAGACCAAACGCAAAAGTTTATTGCAGACCTACAAGATAGTGGGGAGTTTGTAAATTCAACTGAACAGGGTGATAATGAGAATGACGATGTCAGAGACGGTGGCTACTTCTAAGGAAGATATAGTCCGTCCAATTCAATTACAAAAAATAAGTCCTAACTATGAGGACTACTTTAGGGACATCAGAGATGATGTCCTTAGATTTAATTTTCCCGAAGAATATTCTATTCGACTCGGGTTCTTTCATGACATTAATAAAGTATTTCTACATAAAGTAGAAGACACACTTATCTTCTCTGCATTCGATATGAATGTAGGTCGTAGTATATGCATCAAACCTTTTTACTATAAACATAATGGGTTTCCTCGTGCAACTAAATTGAGTGAGTATGATGACCAACAATTCTTTGCGATACCAAGACACTTTTCACCGTTTGAAGAAGACGATAATATAGTTTATAAATATGTTAAAGAGGAAGACGACATTGAGCGTCATGTAATTTGTGAAAGACAATAAAAGAAACATTCCAATAACTGCAGTTGACCAATTCGATTTTCTCGAGCATAGGAGAGAACAGGAGAAGAAACACTTTGACGCAGTGAAGGGAAGTACTCCACTGGATTCTATTCTCACTGTAGAGATAAACACAACAGAGCTCTGTAATAGGACTTGTGTGTTTTGTCCACGACACGACCCTAAAGTATTCCCTAACAGAAACCTACACTTAACAGTTAAAGGTGCAACAACGATTGCAGAGGAACTTGCAGATACTGGATTCAGAGGTAAGATATCTTTTAGTGGGTTTGGTGAGAACTTATTGAATCCTAACTTTAGAGAAATCGTTAAGGTGTTTAGATACAACTTACCGTATGCAACACTAGAGTGTAACACTAATGGTGACAAACTAGATTCAGACTATGTCATAGGATTGTATAAGAGTGGATTAGATTTACTCTACATTAATCTGTATGACGGGATAGAACAAATGGAACACTTCGACACTATGATGGCTGATGCAAGAGTGCATGAAGACCAATACAGATACAGAATGCATTGGGGTGACTTTGAGAAACATGGACTGATACTTAACAATCGTAGTGGTGTTGTTGATTGGGTTGGTGTTGAAGACGACACTGTAGAGAATCTAAAAGGTAAACCATGTCACTACCCATTCTATAAAATGTTTGTGGACTGGAACGGAGATGTGTTGTTCTGCAGTAACGATTGGGGAAGAGAACATGTCGTAGGTAATCTATTGACTATGTCTTTACATGACGTGTGGTTCTCTAAACCTATGACAAAGATTAGAAAGAAACTTATGAAGGGAGACAGAAGTATGTCCCCGTGTAATAAGTGTAGTGTAGACGGTTCACTATTTGGAAAACCATCATTTGATATAGTTAAGGAATATTATGAAAGTAGCAATAACAGGAAGTAGTGGTCTCGCAGAGATAATTAAGAATACATTACAAGCAAGTCCTTATCAAGGAGATGTAATAGAGGTAAATTCTGTTCGTATAGAAGACATTATAATGAATGACACTCAGTGCTGGATTTATGATAAGGATAATGAGAACAATGTTGATGTATTGATTAATCATGCACACAATGATTTTGACCAAACTAAGATATTAGATATATCACACCGTGCATGGCAGAATGATAGTACAAAGTTTGTTATCAATATATCTAGTCGTGCAGCTCAACCAAACATTTCTAAGGGATATATGTATGCATCACAAAAGGCATCACTCAATCATCTTGCAAATAATCTTACCTATAATTCTAACAGGCAATATAGGATGTCTACCCTTAACCTAGGTCTGTTAAATAGCCCTGATTTACCATCTTTAAATCATCAAGATATTGCAAGTGCAATTTACTATTTAATTACTGCATTTCCAAGTATAGAAATCCCCGAAGTCACAATTCAAGCACATGCAAACTACCAAGAAGTGCAAAGTGATAAAGAAGATTTAAAAATCTTGGAGAGATTTACTAAATAATAGTATGAGTATAGAATATAACGATTTCGGATTTACAGCTATGGACGCAGAGGAACTTGCCTCTGTTGATACTAAGATAGTTGAGAAAACAACTTCTGCAACGGAAGTTGTTAATAAGATGGACGACTTTATCAGACCCTTATTAGAAAACCTAATGAGAGATTCAGATAAAGATTACATCTACTGGCCTAACAGAACAGAGATTCTACAAAAGAAACTTGAAGAACTAAATTTAATTCAAGAAAAACTCTAAAACCCCTTTACAATCCCTGCCACTTTTTTGTATACTAGTTAAGTATTGAAAAACAATAACTTAAGGAAATATAATGAACGCAACAGAAAAGGCATACGTAGATTTAGGAAGAAAACTTATTACACTTTGTGAGAATAACAAATTGTTCAATGGACAAGACGAAGAGTCTCTTACATTATGGAATGCAGCTGTGACTGCAGGGAATAAGTTTATATCCTTTGGAACAACATGGACACGATTCAAATCACACGAGGATTTATCTGCAATCGAAAAGAAAGCAGTCCGTAAGTATTTGGATGGAGAAGTTTAGGGTCGTAAGACTCGGGGACGGGTGAAGGTCAAGTATCACAAAGTCTACAACTATTACACGATTGGTGTGTGAGACCTAACCCCCCCTTTTTTATAGGAGAAAAATATGACAACACTTGAATTAATATTCGCATTACTATTAGGTGTGCTAATGGTATTATTGCCATACGTTGGAATGCATTTAAACAAACCAATGTTTTGGGAGAAAGGTGGATTTCTAGATAAGTTGAAAAATAAAAAGAAGTAGTGCTTGACAATGGGTGCTACTTTTTGTTATACTATGTATATAATGACAAAACAAGAGAAACAACAAGAACTAAGAATCCAACAAATCAACCTAGAGACTGATATACATTGCTTACAGAGTCAGATAAGGTCAGAGAAAGAAAGACTAGAAGAAATGAAATCTGAAACCAGTGTGGGTGAAGACTGGTCTTCTAGTGTTTGTATCTTAAGAACACAAAAAGAACTTAAGACTACAGAACAACAACTAATCAGAAAACAAAATAAATTAACCAAATTTCTAAAGGAGAAATAATATGACACAATCTTACCACAGCCACATTCTGAACGGAACTTCTAGAACTTACGTTATCACTACTCAAAATGTTGAGTGTTACGGTGGTACAAATCATAAGTTCAAAGGTGGTTCTACCTACTCACTTCACTTTCATGTGACTATGGAAGAGTGGGACGAAGAGACTATGTACGAAGTCCCTTCTCTAAGTGAGGCAAGTGCGGCTGCATTGGTCATGAAACATGTCAATAGATTTAATGGTCTGCATGGTTCATTTGATTACATCACTAATATTGAAGTGGTTGTAAGTCCTTTTGATACACCCGACCACCCAACTTGGAATGGTCATGTTGACAAACTCATTGAAGAGATTGAAGATGCTCAAATGGAGGTTGCATAATGATAATAAAAGATTACGAAGTATGTTCTCCCGATATGACTTCGGGCGGAACTTCCCTAAAGGGATATAAGGAAACAACCTATAACAGGTTGTGCGAAGTGTTGGGGCCACCAACATTTACAAGTGCAGACCCTAACGACAAAGTCAATTGTGAGTGGTACTTAGATACCAAATGGTATGATGCAAATAATGTTGATGAGATTAACTATGACGACTGGAACTATGAGACAGTCACAATTTATAATTGGAAAGACGGTAGAATTCCTACTGAACCTTACCAATGGCATGTAGGAGGAACTTCCTACAATGCAACAGAGGTTGTCGATATGATTGTTGACAACTTTAATAGAAACGGTGAAAACTGGAACGGAGAGAGAAATTATGACTAAGAAACAAAAAACAACAATAACAAATGCCATGCTGACTGGACTTAAAATAGTCTCAACAGTATTTGTATTTGTAGGACTTACACTTGCAATGAGTGGAAACTTTCATATGGAAATCTATAGTCTATCAGCAGTAATGATTGGTGCTATAGGTTATATGATACATAGTTTTAAAACAAATGACCACATGATACTATTGATTAGTGTCGCAGGGTTTACACTTGCAGGTAATTTATTTTTATCCACACCAACTGCAATTCTTATCGCAGAACAATATGGTATTGCTTTAACAGAAGAGAAAGGTTGGTTCGCTCAATACGGTAATGTATTGGTCAGTATTATTAAGGAGTTAGTATAATGAAAAAGTTAGTTAGTTTAATGTCCCTACTTTTATTAGTAGGTTGTGGTGGCGGAGGAAGTGCTGGAGGTTTAGTGCTTGTCCCAGTTGATAATGGTTCAACTCCACCAGTGTACACAAGTGTAAATAATTTTAATGTACATGAACATGTAAATAAGATTACAGTTATTGACGGTTACGTTGAGGGTGCAAATGTTTATGTTGATTTGAATTTCAATGGAGTCCAAGACGAAGACGAACAAAGTGCTTTCTTTACAGGAGTCACCGATTCATTTACACAATGTATAATGGCAGATGAAAATGGCTGTACTGAAACTATAGTTGTTGACCCACCCGATAATTACTATTGGTTCTTAGGTCAAGAAACAGTTGACCAATATGAAACAGATAAATCCAATGGATACTATGGAGACAACCCTCCTGCCCCATGGTGGGAAACTTATAATGTAACTCCATGGAATGCAGGTATTACAAATCAATGTCATTATGGTAAGAAACTTATAAGGGCAGAAGTTCCAGTTGGTGCATATGATTCTGAAAGAGGATATGTAGAGACTGCATATGAAATGGCATACATTCCATATTATGAACAAGGTGGTTATAGACCCGATGTAGATTTTAACATTACACCTTTTCTTAGTTTATTAGAATACTTTATAAGTGAGTTAAATGTTGCAGACATTCCATACAGTGAAAGTTGTGATACTTATGCAAATGATATAATGTCATTACTCATATCAAGACTAGAAGGTGTTATGAATGAGTTGAAAGATTCTTTTGATATAGACCCAATATACTTCTATGAGGATTTCTTATTAACTGGGGACACTGATACACAAATTCTTGCAGAAAAGATTGTTGACTTTTTAGCAACGTCAGAAGCTTTGAAAGCTTTGGTGCAAGCCTCCGTGGCTTCACCAGTCAATCAATACTTGGGTGAGGGTATGATTAATACTGTATTAACCAATCCAAGTTTTACTAGTTTAGAAACTGATATATCATACGAAGAAGATGGTAGTATCACTGTAGGAGACTTTCAACAAATCAAAAGATTCTATTTCCATAACATTACAATAGATGGGAGTGGGAATGTATTAGATAGAAACAATCAAACCATGTCTATGACATTAGATAATGTATCACAAAGTGCAGACTTCTATGAGGAGTCTCTTAATCTATTTGCAGAGAATTATATAGACAACGATATAGACATAACACTTAAAGATTCTACTATGCAGGATTACGATAGTAATGGAGAACTAAGAATTACTGAATCAGAGTTTGTATTATTTTCAGATAGGGAAACCGATTCACAATTTGATAGACAAGTAAGTCTTACGAATACAGGTAAAGAAATTAGAATCAGAGATTGGTATACAAACCAACCTACACTTAATACTGTATTGGATATAAACAACCCTTCTAATAATCTAGTAAACTATGATATTCAAAGTATAGTAGTCAATGGAGACCTTACAACATCATTAGATGTGTATACCGAACTAAGTAGTATCCCTAAAGGAATAGATAATGTAAATACATTACAGGGATATATCTATAGTGGTGATGAATTACAGATAGAAAAGGTGGACACTACTCAGACTTATGTCTATAGTTATACTACTAGTGGTCAGTACTGTTTAGTGCTTGACAATGCTACCCGAAATCAAGTATCATATAATAGTGGGAGTGACGCTCTCACTGAATGTCAAACACTTATAGGAGAATAATATGAATAACTACGAATTACTTGCTAAACAATCAATAGTAGATGGAGAACAAAAACTTACAGAAGACCAAGTGAGGTCTATGGTGGGTGCTCCTTCTAGAGAAGAGGAAACAATATGTGCATGTGGAGACCCAATCAATACATGTCCCGATTCATATAGTCATATGACACAAGGAGTTTAATATGAAGACTGAATTAAAAATGAGATATTACTATTTACTATTTGGTGCAACACTAGGTTTTCTAAGTGGTGCATTGTCAATGAAGATAGAAGCTTCAGATGCAAACAATGAGATTTATTGTCTTGCACAAAACATTTATTTTGAAGCAGGTAATCAACCACTCGCAGGTAAGATTGCAGTATCACAAGTTGTACTCAATAGAGTAGAACACTATGCATATCCCGATAATGTATGTGGTGTAGTGTATGATGCAAAGTATAAAACAAACTGGAAAGGTAATCTAGTTCCTGTATTGAACCAATGTCAGTTTAGTTGGTTTTGTGATGGTAAGTCAGACGAACCAGTCGATAGTGCAACTTGGTTATCCTCTATGCATATCGCAAGAGATGTGATACAATCTAAGTATGGAGACATTACAGAAGGTTCTACTCATTATCATGCAACTTGGGTATTACCATATTGGGCAGACTCATTGAATGAGACTGTACTTATTAACGAACATATATTTTACAAATAATTATGAATTTATTTTACTTACATAAAGACCCAGTACAATCTGCAGAGATGCATTGTGACAAACACGTAGTCAAGATGATTATCGAGTATGCACAAATGTTGTCTACTGCACACCGTATGTTAGACGGAACACAATACACTGATGCATCTAGTGGTCGTAGGATTCAGAGATGGAGACTAGACAACTCTAATATGGATGGTGTCTTATACAAAGCATCACACATCAATCACCCTTCTACACGTTGGGTCAGAGAGAATGCAATCCAGTATCAGTATGCATACGATATGTTTACTGCACTATGTGACGAATACACTTATCGTTATGATAAGACACACTTAACTGATACCAAACTAAGGGTTCTGCTCAATGAAATACCAAACAACATTACACTAGGTGTTTATTCAGAACCACCCCAGTGTATGCCAGAAGATGTCAAAGTTCAAAATGACTCTATCTCTGCATACCATAAATACTATGCAAACTACAAGAAAGGTTTTGCAGTATGGACTGATAGACCAGTCCCCAGTTTTATGAGTGCAGTATGAGAATGTTAGTTGAGAGTTATGGTGATATTAGAATCTTTTCAGATAGACCATTCGGTTATAAGAGATATCACGTTCAATGGGAAGACGGAACTGAATCAATGTTCAGTGGTCTTTGGTATTCCGAAAAGAAAGTCATAGAGATTGTAGAACAGCACATTAAAAATAA
>Ga0233438_10002825_pt1 | contig 16679 bp, 10 predicted proteins | sample SI_123_September_FD_182720 | JGI IMG/M metagenome (GOLD analysis project Ga0233438, IMG submission 182720) | Seawater microbial communities from Saanich Inlet, British Columbia, Canada - SI_123_September2016_10_MG | ecosystem: Environmental > Aquatic > Marine > Inlet | place: Canada: British...
TGGTTAGGAAAGAAAATTAAAATTCCTGGTTTAGAGGGTATGTCTTTGTTAGATGTGATTGAAATGTATGTTATTGGTATTGTTGAAGGTGCTCTAACAACTAGAGCAAGTGGTATTGCTTTTAGTTTTTTTATGGCAATTTCCCCATTTTTATTATTCATTTTAACGTTAATACCTTATGTACCCATAGAAGGAGCTCAAGAAGGGTTGTTAACAATAATAAGTAACGTATTACCTCCTAAAACCTACGAAGCCGTAGACACGGTTATTATCGATATAATTAACAATCAATACGGAGGCTTGCTTTCTTTTGGTTTCATAGGGTCAATTTTTTTAATGACTAATGGAGTTAGTGCTATTTTTGGAGGTTTTGAATTTTCTTATCATGTTAAAGAAATTAGAAATGTTTTTAAAGGTTATTTTTTAGCCATGCTAGTTTCTATAATAATTGTTGTTTTTTTATTAATTACAGTTATAATTATACTTTTTTTTGAATTAATTTTAAAGTACTATGTTAGTTTAGGATGGTTAGAAGATCACATTACTTGGCTTCAAATTGTAAGAGGTGTTATTTTCTTAGCAATGATATTTAGTACGGTTTCTATGTTATATTATTATGGAGTTAAAGACGCAAAGTACACTAAGTTCTTTTCTCCAGGTGCTGTATTTACAACTGCCTTATCTGTATTGTCTTTTTATTTATTTGGCTTTTATGTGACTGAATTTGCAAAGTATAACGAGTTATATGGTTCTATTGGAACGTTATTAATAATTATGTTATTTATTTGGTTGAATGCCATTATTTTGTTGCTTGGTTTTGAGTTAAATGCATCAATTTATTCTTTACAAGTGCTAAATAAAAGCAAGTCTAGCGTTAAAAATATGTAAGTTTTTCACCATATTTGCAGTTACAAAAAATAATTATTTTTTATCAATTAAAAAGGTTTTTAAGTCTAGATAAATGATAATTTAACATTGATAACTTAATTTTATGAAGCCAAGTATCCCAAAAGGAACAAGAGATTTTTCGCCATCAGAAGTAGCTAATCGTTCTTATATTATGAACACAATTAAAACTGCTTTTGAAACTTTTGGATTTCAACCAATAGAAACTCCAAGTTTTGAAAACTCGTCAACTTTAATGGGTAAATATGGAGAAGAAGGAGATCGTCTTATTTTTAAAATTTTAAATTCTGGCGACTTTTTAAAGAAAGCAGATGAGCAGTTACTAACAGATAAAGAGAGTATAAAAGTAACCTCGCAAATTTCGGAAAAAGCGTTAAGATACGATCTTACAGTGCCTTTTGCAAGATATGTAGTACAACACCAAAACGAAATTACATTTCCTTTTAAACGTTATCAAGTACAACCTGTTTGGAGGGCAGATCGTCCTCAAAAAGGACGTTTTAGAGAATTTTATCAATGTGATGCAGATGTTGTTGGTAGCAAATCTTTATGGCAAGAAGCAGAATTTATACAATTATATGATACTGTTTTTACTAAGCTAGGTTTAACAAAAACAACTATTAAAATCAATAATAGAAAAATACTTTCTGGTATTGCAGAAGTTATTGGTGCCCAGGATAAATTAATCGACTTTACACTAGCTTTAGATAAGTTAGATAAAATTGGTCAAGCTAAAGTAGAAGAAGAAATGCTATCAAAAGGTATTTCTGAAGAAGCCATTCAAAAAGTACAACCTTTATTTAATTTTAAAGGTTCCAATTTAGAAAACTTAGAGGCTTTAGAACAATTACTAGCTGCATCAGAAGAAGGTTTACAAGGTGTAAAAGAATTACGTTTTGTAATTAATGCAACTACTGAGTTAGGCTTGCAATCTGCAAATTTAGAGGTAGATGTAACTTTAGCAAGAGGTTTAAACTATTACACAGGAGCAATTTTTGAAGTATCAGCACCAAAAGGTGTAAAAATGGGTTCTATTGGTGGAGGAGGAAGATATGATGATTTAACAGGCATTTTTGGAATGAAAGATGTTTCTGGTGTTGGAATATCTTTTGGTTTAGATAGAATTTATTTAGTACTAGAAGAACTTGATTTGTTTAAAACTGTAGATTTACCAAAACCGAAAGTACTTTTTATCAATTTTGGATATACAGAAGGCTTGTATTGTATGAAAGTAATATCTGAACTGAGAAAACAGAATATTAAAGCAGAGTTGTATCCAGATGCAGCAAAGATGAAAAAACAAATGACCTATGCCAATAATAGAGAAATTGAATATGTTGTGTTGGCTGGTTCTCAAGAAGTAGAACAAGAAATTTTTACATTAAAAAATATGATTACCGGAGAACAACAAAAATGTTCAAAACCAGATTTAATTAAAAAGTTAAAATAGAATTATATTCCTTTTTCTTATTGCTGCAAAATTATACTCCAATAATGATTATTGTTGCAAAAAAGGTTAAAATACATTGCAAACACGTAAATTCGCAGAATAATAAGTTTCAAAAAGTTTGAATTAAATAACATAATGAACGAAGATAGAATTGAAGAAATAGGAGAAAATCACGCAGGAACTTCTGCAAAAACTCCGTTAAGAGCTGACGCTTTTGATATTTCTGATGATGAAAAAATAAAGAGAATAGAAGAAAGTGTTAAAGATATTTTAAACACTTTAGGTATGGATTTGACAGATGATAGTTTACAAGGAACTCCAAAAAGAGTTGCAAAAGCTTATGTAAACGAAATCTTTATGGGTTTAAATCCTAAGAACAAACCAAAAGCATCAACATTTGACAATAATTATAATTATGGTGAAATGTTAGTAGAAAAAAACATTGTTGTATATTCTACTTGTGAGCACCACTTACTACCAATTGTAGGTAGAGCACATGTTGCTTATATTTCTGACGGTAAAGTTATTGGTTTATCCAAAATGAACAGAATTGTAGAGTATTTTGCAAAAAGACCTCAAGTACAAGAACGTTTAACAATGCAAGTTGTACAAGCAATGCAAGAAGCATTAGGTACAGATGATGTTGCTTGTGTGATAGATGCAAAACATTTATGTGTAAACTCAAGAGGAATTAAAGACATAGAAAGTTCTACAGTAACTGCAGAATTTGGAGGTAAATTTAATGAGAAAGAAACAAAAAGAGAATTTTTAGATTATCTAAAAATGGATACTAATTTTTAAATTCTTGTAAATAATAAAAAAACCGTTTAGAATTTTCTAAACGGTTTTTTTATGCAATAAAGTGTGTATGAACTTTAAATTAAGAAATACATTACTTATACAAAATTTGTATGGTTTTTGTTTGGCTATAATTAGCAATTTAAAACAGTTAATATCTTAGATTTACAAAAAAACATTTATAAATGTTTAAAATTAGATTTTTATTACTATTTACTTTTTTTAGTTTTTCGATAAATTCTCAAATTCAACAGGTTGGTGCTGGTAGTTATACAACTTCATTTCCAGGTACAGATGAAGCAGGTAGAAACGGATTTCCTTCAGGTACACCTCAATTATCTGGAAATGCTTCTGGAAATCCAGTGCCAACAAATGATTGGTGGTCTAAACTAGTTAAAGAAGATCATGCAGATAATTTATTCAATTATCCAATGACAATGAAAACCATAAATACAGGTTTAATTGTAACTTATATTCCTTGGGGCGTAATAGGGGATTCTGCTCCGATAGAAGTTGGTTTAGAAGGTTTAAATACATCAAAAACTACGGTTTCAGAGTATTCAGATTGGACAGTAACTATGAATTGGAAAGATGCCGATAACGAAATGAAGGTAACTTCAGGAATAGGGATGCCATTTTTATATTATGAAAAAGAAGCAGATGATGTTGTAGAAATTCATGTAAATTCTGGATCAGTAACCGTGAATAATGAAGTTTTAATTATAGAAAATGCTTCTGATGGTCAGGACTTTGTTTTTTATGCACCCAATGGAAGTGAATGGGTACAGTCGGGCACTACTTACACTTCAACTTTAAACGGTAAAACGTATTGGTCTATGGCAATGTTACCTCAAAATACAAGTAATGTAAATGAGGTTGTTCAAGATTTAAAGAAGTATGCGTATGTTTTTCCAGCAAATACAACAACAAGTTGGAGTTATGATGAAGCAACTTCTAAAATGGAAACAACTTTTACTGTTGCTACAGATGTTAAAGAAGGTAATAATACTAATATGTTACTTGGTTTATTACCACACCAATGGTACAATACTAGCAGTAACTCACCAGTACCCAGTGCGTACACCTATAGTTCTGTAAGAGGTGAATTAAAAATGTTAGCAGGTAATAGTTTTATTGTAGAAAATACTTTTAAAGGAATATTACCAACTGTACCATATTTAGCAAACTATAGTGAAGGTTTTAGTCCTTCTGCCTTAGATGCTAAAATCTCGCAAATAGAAAACGATGGGTTAGCTACTTGGACAGATTCCTATAATGAAGGTCAAGTTATGAATCGATTAATCCAAACAGCAAGAATTGCAGACCAAACAGGTAATATAATTGCTAGAGATAAAATGATTGCAACTGTAAAAGAGCGATTAGAAGATTGGTTAACTTTTGAATCTGGTGAAAAAGCATTTTTATTTTACTACAACCAAACTTGGTCAGCAATGTTAGGGTATCCTTCAGGTCATGGACAAGATACCAATATAAATGATCATCATTTTCATTGGGGTTACTTTATTCATGCAGCTTCATTTATGGAACAATTTCAACCAGGTTGGGCTTCTCAATGGGGAGCAATGATTAATACATTAATTAAGGATGCAGCTTCTTATGATAGATCAGATGCTCTTTTCCCCTTTTTAAGAAACTTTAGTCCTTATGTAGGTCATAGTTGGGCTAATGGTTTTGCTAGTTTTCCTCAAGGAAATGATCAGGAATCAACTTCAGAAAGTATGCAATTTGCATCATCTTTAATTCATTGGGGTACAATAACAGAAAATGAACAAATTAGAGATTTAGGTATTTATATTTATACTACAGAGCAAACAGCAGTTGAAGAATATTGGTTTGATGTTTATGAACGTAATTTTAGAAGCAACCAACTGTATAGCTTGGTATCTAGAGTTTGGAGTAATTCTTATGATAATGGTACGTTTTGGACAGCAGACATAGCTGCTTCATATGGTATAGAAATGTACCCAATTCATGGTGGTTCATTTTATTTGGGTCATCATCAAGATTATGCCAAAAATCTTTGGTCAGAAATAAGTCAAAATACGGGTGTTTTAAACCAAGAGGATAATGATAATCTATGGCATGATACGTATTGGAAATTTTTATCAATGACCAATCCTCAAGAGGCTGTAAATTTATATAATGCTTATCCTAATAGGAATTTAAAGTTTGGTATTTCTGATGCACAAACATATCATTGGCTTCACTCAGTTAATGCATTGGGTGTTATAGACGCAACAATTACAGCAGATTACCCAATAGCAGCTGCATTTTCTAAAGATGGAGAGATTACCTATGTAGCTCACAATTATGCAAATACACCAACAGTAGTTACTTTTTCTGACGGATATCAATTAACTGTTCCTGCTAATGAAATGAAAACAAGTAAAGATGTAAATGTATCAGGAGTTTTAACTTCTAATTTTACACAGGCTTTTCCTAATGGTAGTGTAGACTTATCTGTAACTACTACAGGAGCTAATATTACAAAAGTTGAGTTTTTTGATGGATCTACTAAGATTGGAGAAGTTTCAACAGCTCCATATCAATTAAAAGCAGAAGATCTTACTCTTGGAATACATGGTTTTTACGCTAAAGTTTATGAAAATATGGCGTTTAATGTAACTAATATTGTAGAAGTCCAAGTGGGTGAACAAGTTTCTTATTTAGGAAATCCACATACTATTCCAGGAGAAATTGAGGCAGGTCATTATGATATTTTTGAGGGCGGAATTGGACAAAATATTAGTTATGTAGATACTTCAGTAGGTAATAATGGAACTTTTAGGCCTAATGAAAATATAGATGCAGTTATTGTGAATGGAGAAGGAGCAACTGTAGGTTGGAATGCTGCAGGAGAATGGTTAGAATTTACGGTAGATGTTCAAAATTCAGGGAACTATAATTTAGATTTTAGATATGCATCAGGCAATGAAAGTGGAGGAGGACCTTTTCATTTTGAAGTAGAAGGTAAAAAAGTGAGTTCAGATATAATAGTAAATTACACTTCTGGTTGGGACAATTGGCAAACAACTTCTGTTTCTAATATTGAATTAGCATCAGGTATACAGATTTTACGCTTACATATTGTTAGTGGTGAATTCAATATCGGTAAACTATCTTTCTCATACGATAGAGCTTTATCTTATGTTCCACCAATTGCGGATGCAGGTGAGACTATTTCAATAATAGCACCAACTTCTACTGCTAATCTAGATGGTTCTGGAAGTAATGATCCTGATGGAGAGGCTATTACTTATAGATGGCAACAAATTTATGGACCTACAACTGCTGTTGTTAGCGATAATAATATTGTGAATCCAAGCATTTCTAATTTAGAAAATGGTGTATATAAATTTAAACTAACAGTGAGTGACGAATCTTATGAAGATACAGATGAGATTCTAGTAGTTGTAACATCTAATGGAAATGTGAATCCTACCGTAAGTATAAATAGCCCAACTAACAATGCTACATTTAAAGAAGGAGAGGAGATAAATATTACAACAACCACAAATGATTTAGATGGTACTATAGAGCTTGTAGAGTTTTTTAACGGTACAACTAAATTAGGAGAAACTGTAACTACACCATTTTCTTATAATTGGACTGATGCAGCTATAGGATTACATCAAATTACTGCAGTTGCAACAGATGATTTTGGAGGAAAAACAACTTCTGCAGCAATTTCTATTTCTGTTACTGAAGAACAAAAATGTGAAGAAGTTTCAGCAGAAGCAAGCCAAGGTAGTTTTTCTCAAGGATATAAAGTTTCTTTTGAAACTATTGGAAATGCAGTTACCATTAATTTTGAATTATTAGATACAGATAAAGCAGGTGTAGTCGCATATTTATGGAAGAAATCTCCTTTTGGAGAAACTCAAATGAGCCAAGAATCTGGATTGCTTTTTACGAGTACAGTAGGTGGTCTTACAACAGGTGAGACAATAAGTTATGCATGTAAATTTGCTTATGCAGGAGGCCTTTCCGCTACTAAATATTTTGATTATGTGGTGGGTACTAATTGTTCAGTAGATAGTTCAGATACAACTATTCCTGAGAACTTTACAGCTTCGATTGGAGAGATTACTGCTTCTAGTGTAGAACTTCTCTTTAATGCAACAGATAATTCAGGAAGGGTAGTTTATGATGTGTCTTATAATAATACTACACAAAGTGTAAGTGAAGATTCAGGTGTAGAAAAATCAATTATTATAAATGGCTTAACTGCTGAAACTGCTTATTCTTTTTCAATAACTGCAAAAGATTTATCAGGAAATGAAGCAGCCAATAACTCTATATTTTTAGAAGCAACTACTTCAGAAAATACAAATTCAGATTGTTCAGGTACATCAAGTAGTGCTGCACAAGGTTCTTTTTCTATTGGTTACTCTTATGAATTTATTACAAATGGAACAGAAGTTACTATTAATTTTACGTTATTGGATACAGATAAAAGTGGTGTAATTGCTTATTTATGGAAACAAACTCCTTTTTCTGAAGTACAAATGAATAGTACAGGACAACAACGTTTTTCTAAAACATTATCTGGTTTATCTGCAGGAGAAACTATAAGTTATGCTTGTAAGTTTGCTTTTGCAGGAGGCTTAGCAGTTACAGAATATTTATCTTATACTGTTGGAGATAATTGCACCTTAAATACAAATGACTTTTATTTATCACAAGGATTACACATATTTCCAAATCCTGTTAAAAACACCATCAGTGTGATATCAGAAAAGTATCCGATAAGTAAAATAGAAATTTATTCTTTGATTGGTAAGAAGATAAAAGTTTTTACAAATGGTTTTAATATAATGCAAGTAGATGAGCTTACTAGTGGTTTGTATTTGATAAAAGTTTATAATGAAAATCGATCTTACACTACTAAATTCATAAAAGAATAAGTAAAAACGTTATTAACAAAAAAACCGTTTATAATCTTCTAAACGGTTTTTTATTTTATAGTAAGTTAAGTTTTAATTTACTAAAACCCATTCTCCTTTTTCAATTAAAGGGATAGCTTGCTTAAACTTCACAACCTTTTCTTCACCACTCATTACATTTTTAATTGTAACACGTTCGTTTCTACCAATTTTTGGCTGTTCTCTAACAACTGTTTCAACAGGTTCTGAAGATTGCTGACGAGAATTTTGAATAGCCTGTTCTGTTGTGTTTTGCACATCAGCTTTGCTAGTACTTAAACTTTCTCTTTTTTGCTGACGAGCTTCAGAAATTTGGTTTCTATCTTGTGCTGGTAATTCACCCTTAAATAAGAAAGATAAAACCTCTCTATTAATTTCGTCTACAGTTCTTTTAAACAATTCAAAGGCTTCAAACTTGTAAATTAATAAAGGATCTTTTTGCTCATAAGATGCATTTTGTACAGACTGTTTTAAATCATCCATTTTACGTAAATGATCTTTCCAGTTCTCATCTATAATAGCAAGTGTAATGTTTTTTTCGAAGTCTGTAACTAAACTTTTACCTTCAGTTTCATAAGCTTCTTTTAAATTGGTTACAACTTGTAAAGATTTAATTCCATCTGTAAAAGGTACTACAATACGTTCGTATCTATCCCCCTCATTTTCATAAACATCTTTAATTACAGGATAGGCTAAAACAGCATTTCTTTCAATCTTATCTTTGTAATGTTTGGTTACAACAGTATATAATTGATCTGTAATTTCCTTTTCTGATAACTTATTAAATTCATCTTCAGAAATAGGTGAAGTCATAGATGAAAAACGAATCAATTCAAATTCGAAATTCTGGAAATCTTTAACTTCTTTATTATTTAAAACAATTGCTTCACAAGTATCATAAATCATATTTGCAATATCTACCTGCAAACGTTTACCATCTAAAGCGTTTCTTCTTCTTTTATAAACAAACTCACGTTGAGCGTTCATAATATCATCATATTCTAATAAACGCTTACGAATACCAAAGTTGTTTTCTTCAACTTTTTTCTGAGCTCTTTCAATAGATTTAGAAATCATAGAATGTTGTATAACTTCTCCTTCTTTAAGACCCATTCTATCCATCATCTTTGCAATTCTGTCCGAACCAAATAAACGCATTAAATTATCGTCTAAAGCCACATAGAATTGAGAAGAACCTACATCTCCTTGTCTTCCTGCACGTCCTCTAAGCTGTCTGTCAACTCGTCTAGAATCGTGTCTTTCTGTACCAATAATTGCTAAACCACCAGCTTCTTTTACTTCTTTAGATAGTTTTATATCTGTTCCACGACCAGCCATATTCGTTGCAATAGTTACAATCCCAGGTTTACCTGCTTCTGCAACCACATCTGCTTCACGTTTGTGTAATTTTGCATTTAAAATATTATGTGGAATTTTACGCATTTGTAACATTCTACCTAACAATTCTGATATTTCTACAGAAGTTGTACCTACTAAAACTGGTCTTTTTTCAGCAACCAATTTTACAATATCATCAATTACTGCATTATACTTTTCACGAGCGGTTTTGTAAACTAAATCATCTTTATCATCTCTTGAAATTGGCTTATTTGTTGGGATTTCTACAACATCTAATTTGTAAATTTCCCAAAATTCACCTGCTTCTGTAATTGCTGTACCTGTCATACCAGACAGTTTTCTGTACATTCTAAAGTAATTCTGTAAAGTTACAGTTGCAAAAGTTTGAGTAGCATCTTCAATCTTTACGTTTTCTTTTGCTTCAATTGCTTGGTGCAGACCATCTGAATAACGACGACCATCCATAATACGTCCTGTTTGTTCATCAACAATCATTACCTTGTTTTCCATAACTACATACTCAACATCTTTTTCAAAAACAGTGTATGCTTTTAAAAGTTGATTCATAGTATGAATACGTTCGCTTTTAATGCTAAAATCTTTATACAGTTCTTCTTTTAAAACGGCTTTTTCTTCTGTAGTTTTTACTGAAGCATCTATTTCACCAATATTCACGCCAATATCTGGCAATACAAAAAATGTATCGTTGTTCGTTTTATCTGATAGATGAGCAATTCCCTTATCAGTTAAATCAATTTGATTGTTTTTTTCTTCTACAACAAAATATAAATCTTCATCTATTTCTGGCATCAATTTATTATTGTCTTGCATGTAGGTATTTTCTGTTTTCTGCAGAATTTGTTTAATACCTTCTTGAGATAAAAATTTGATTAATGCTTTGTTTTTTGGTAATCCTCTATAAACTCTTAATAATAATTTCCCACCTTCTTTGTCATCACCTTCAGAAAGTAATTTTTTAGCTTCTGCTAAAACTTTTACTAAGTTTTGTTTTTGAAGAGATACTAAATCTGATACTAAAGGTTTTAATTCATTAAATTCATGAATATCTCCTTTAGGTATTGGTCCAGATATAATAAGTGGTGTTCTTGCATCGTCAATTAATACAGAATCTACCTCATCAATAATGGCGTAGTTTGGTGCTCTCTGTACTAAATCATCTTTAGAGCTAGCCATATTATCTCTTAAATAATCGAAACCAAATTCGTTATTTGTTCCATAAGTAATGTCTGCATTGTAGGCTTTTCTTCTAGCATCTGAATTTGGTTGATGAAAATCGATACAATCTGTAGATAAACCATGAAATTCAAAAATAGGAGCCATCCAAGCTCTATCACGTTTTGCTAAATAATCGTTTACAGTAACAACGTGTACCCCATTACCTGTTAGTGCGTTTAAGTAAACTGGTAATGTAGATACTAATGTTTTACCTTCTCCAGTCATCATTTCTGCAATTTTACCTTGGTGTAAAACAGACCCACCAATTAACTGAACATCATAATGAATCATGTCCCAAGTTACTGGCTTACCAGCAGCATCCCAAGAATTAGCCCAATAAGCTTTGTCATCTTCTAATGATACATTTTCTTTTTGTGCTGATAATTCTCTATCAAAAGGAGTTGCAGTTACCTCTAACTCTTCGTTTTCTTCAAAACGTTTAGCAGTTTCTTTTATAACAGCAAAAGCCTCTGGCATAATATCTGCCAAAACTTTTTCTGAAATAGTGTATGCTTCGTCTTTTAAAGCATCTATTTCTGCGTAAATATCTTCTTGTCTGTCTATATCTGCAGCTTTAGCTTCTGCTTCTAATACAGTTATATTTTCATCTAAGGTTCTAGTAGCTTCTTTAATTTGTTCTTTAAAGGATAACGTTTTTGCCCTTAAATCATCATGTGAAAGTTTGGCAATTTCTGCTTCAAATTTTTTAACGTCCTCTACAACTGGTTGTAATAATCTTAAATCTTTCTCTTGTTTATCACCAACAAAGAGTTTTATTACTGAATCTAATATACCCATTATCAAATTTTTTTATCAGTTAAAATTAACTGTATTATATGTTTTACACCAATAAAATTCTATTTGATTTTATTTCTACACAACTGCAGAAAAAAAAACAAAAAAAAAGCCTCAGTAGAGACTTTTTTTATTTTTATTGAGTTTAGTATTCGTCCTCATTCCAAAGATAATCATCTTCGGTTGGATAATCTGGCCAAATTTCTATAATCGAATCGTAAGCATCACCTTCATCTTCAATATCCTGTAAGTTTTCAACAACTTCTAAAGGAGCTCCAGTTCTAATAGCGTAATCTATTAATTCGTCTTTGGTTGCTGGCCAGGGTGCATCTGCTAAATAAGATGCTAATTCTAATGTCCAATACATTTCTTATTGTTTAATTTTGGTGCAAAAATAATTTTTTTGCTGAATTATGCAAGTCTTTTTTAAGAAATATAATATCAATAAAAAAAGAACTTAATTATTTTTGGTAGGAATCCATTTAATTTCATCTACCTGTAAATTTTTAGACAACATTCGTGCCAACACAAAAAGGTAGTCAGAAAGTCGGTTTAAATACTTTAAAATATTAGAATTTATAGCTTCATCATCATTTAATGCTACACACAAACGTTCTGCTCTTCTGCAAACGCATCTTGCTACGTGACAGAATGACACTGCTTGATGACCTCCAGGTAAAATAAAATGCGTCATTTGAGGAAGTTGTGAATCCATAGTATCAATTTCATTTTCTAAAAATTGAATAGAGTTGCTATTTACTTTTGGAATATTTAATCGTTCTTTTCCAGATTTTAAAGTTTCTTTTTCTGGCGGAGTTGCTAGCATAGCCCCCAATGTGAATAATTCATTCTGAATTTTCAATAAAGAAGCTTTAGTAGCATCTTCTATATTTTGATCTTTAATTAAGCCTATATATGCATTTAATTCATCTACAGTTCCATAACTATCAATTCTTAAATTGTGTTTTTTTACTCTTGTACCTCCAAAAAGAGCAGTAGTACCTTCATCACCAGTTTTTGTATATATTTTCATGAATTAGTTGTGTTATTATAAAGTATCAAAAATACGAATTTTATACCTTTAGATATGTTAAACTCTTATTATAAAATGCTCTTTTGCTTGTTGGGTTCTATAGAAAATTATTCCATAAGTAAATGTGTCTATAGTAACTATGCTTTCTGTTTTTTGAAGGTAGTTTAACCAATTAGTTGTAGCTTCCTTATTCTTATAAATGTTTTGTACTACAATAAAAAAATGCTTTGATAAGTTTAACGACTGTAATTGCTTTGAATCTTTTACAAATACTAGTTTTATTTTTTTTTCTTGATCTAATTGTAAATTAGAAAGTTGATTTTGAAAAAATATTTCATCAACATTAAAATAGGTAATGATTTTTGAAAGTACTTTTATTTCTCTATTACTTAATTTTTTTAATTCTGAATAATTTTTTATTAATGTAGATTTTCTGCTTTTAGTATATAAACCTTTTGTAACAAAATTGTACACGAATGGAGAATGAACTCCATGTTGATTAGTAGATTTCATTAAAAATTTTAAATAAGAGATGAATTTGTATACCATTTTTTCTTATCGAATTATAAAACATTTAAAGTTTTACAAAAATGACTAAATTCGCTGTATTAAACTATAAAATAGTAATAAATGGTTCCTAAAAATGAGTATGCTCCGTATTTTGAGCACTATTTACAGTTGGTAGATCAAGAGAAGTGCATATTAAAAAATTTAATAGATTCGCAAAAAAACTTTGACGCTACTTTAAGGAATTTTGCATCCTCCAAACACAATTTTGCTTATGCAAAAGGGAAATGGACAATTAAAGAATTAGTGCAACATACTATAGATACTGAACGTGTTTTTACCTATAGAGCTTTGTGTTTTGCAAGAAATGATAAAACAAATTTACCTGGTTTTGATCAAGATATATTTACACAAAATGACAATTCTAACGAAAGAAAATTCGAAGATTTATTAAATGAAATGAAAGTAGTTAGAGAAAGCTCAATTGCTCTTTTTAAAAGTTTTTCTGATCAAGTTTTGGAAAGAATTGGTTTAGCTTCTAATAACAACATGTCTGTAAGAGCATTAGGTTATTTATTTTCTGGACATCAAATACATCATTTAAACATAGTTAAAGAAAGATATTTGTAACTTTGCAATTTATATTTTAATATCATGGAATTACCAAAATTTTTATTAGCGGATAATAGTAACCATCCTGAAGATATTTTTGTTCTACATACAGAATTTCCTAGGTTTATGATAAATCTAAAAGATGATGAAGTAGAGTGGTTTGAAGACTTAACTGGCGAAAACGAGGAAGATATTGCCACAGAATTGGCTGTTTTAATGGATAAAGCAGGTGAATTCTATGATGAAGAAATGAAGCAATATCAGTAAATTTTATTTTCCTTTTTCTACCAACTCTATTTTATTCAAAGTGGTTTTTGTAGTGAAAACCCCATAATTAATAGTTACGTTTTTACGGTCTATTTTATCAATAGTACCTACAGAGTTAGAATCTATAATTCTTACCCTATCATTTATCTTGTAAATATATTCAGATTTAGCTTTTGCAATTTTTGCTTCTTCAATTTTCTTTTCTTTTCTAACCTCAACAACTTTTTCTAATACTTCTTTCTCTACTTTTTTAATGACCTCTTGTATTTGTTTTTCAACAACCTTGGCTTTTTGTTTTTGAGATTTAGTTTTAGGTTTTAGTGGATTCTTCTTAGCATATTTTACCTTTTCATCTGCTACCCATTTATTAAAACTAGTATTTAATTGCTTTTTATTATTGGTTTGAAAGTACTTGTTTATCAATTCATTAATCTTTCTACCTATAGAAAGCATTTTTTGATTTTTATCATACAATTCTTGAAAACCAGATAATTTCTCTTGTATTCTAAGTTCCTTTTCTTGTAAACTTTCTAAATGCTCTTTTCCTTTTTCTTTTTGACTTTCTAAACTATCAGATGTTTTTTGTAAACGATTTCTTTCTTTCTGTAATTTAGAAATGGTTTTATCTAAACGTACCTTTTCTGTTTCAACTCGTTTTTTAGCTTTATTAATTAAACTAAATGGAATACCATTTTTCTGAGCTACCTCAAATGTGAAAGAACTTCCTGCTTGCCCTATAAAAAGCTTGTATAAGGGCTCTAAACTACGTTCATTAAACTGCATATTTGCATTGGTAACATAGTCTAACTCATTGGCTAATACTTTTAGGTTAGAATAGTGGGTGGTTATAATTCCGAATGCTTTTTTATGATAAAACTCCTCTAAAAAAATTTCAGCTAAAGCACCACCCAATTCAGGATCTGAACCTGTACCAAACTCGTCTATCAAAAACAAGGTTTCTTCATTACATTTCCTTAAAAAGTAACGCATGTTTTTTAGTCGATAACTATAAGTACTTAATTGATTTTCTATAGATTGATTATCTCCAATATCAGTTAAAACTGTATCAAAAATATAAGTTTCACTTTTTTCATCCACAGGAATCAAAATTCCACTTTGTACCATAATTTGCAGTAGACCAATAGTTTTTAAGGTGATACTTTTACCACCAGCATTTGGTCCAGAAATAACAATTATTTGTTGTTGCTCATCTAATTGAATGGTTTGAGAAACTGTATTTATTTTTTGCTCCTTATTTTTTTTCCATAAAACAGGATGATAAGCATTTTTGAAAAAAATCTTCTTGTTTTTCGAAATTTTTGGCAGAATAGCATCCATATCTTTGGCATATTTTGCTTTTGCACCTACTGTATCTAAATGGATTAAGAACTCTAAATATTCTTCTAACAAAGAAACCATTGGACGAATAGTATCTGCCAACGCTCTTAAAATTTTAATAACCTCTTGCTTTTCTTCGTAAACTAAATTTTGATATTCTCTGCTGTAAGCTAAAGTTGCTTGTGGAGCAATGTAAACAATTCCTCCAGATTTAGAAGAGCCTAAAAGGCTACCAGAAACTTTTCTTCTGTGCATTGCTGATACTGCCAAAACTCTTTGATTATCTACTATAGTTTCTTTAATGTCATCTAAATAACCAGCGGCAACTGCTTTAGATAAAGCCGATGAAAAACTTGCTCCAATTTTACCTCGAACATTATTAATGTCTCTTCTAATTTGTTTTAATGCAGAAGAGGCATTGTTTTTAACTTCTCCAGAAATATCAATTATTCTTTTAATTTCATCATCTACATAAGTAGTGAATTCAATGCTTTGTGTTAATTTGAAAAAAGTTGGAAAAAGAACCTGAAATTTTTTAAAGAATTTAATATGCTCATTTACGGTTAAAGAGGTTGCAGCAATTTTTAGAAACGCATCTGTTTCTATAAAACTATTTTCTATAGCCAAACGTTTTATACTTTCAGATATATTATCAAAGCCATGATTTGGTATTCTATTTTCATTTTGAAAAGAAGATAGGTATTCATCTACCAGATGTAATTCTTTAAATAAGTATTTTCTACTTGGAATTGGCTTTGTTTCTAGGACTCTTTGTTTTCCTAAACCAGATATACAAAACTCTGAAATGTGTTGTAATACTGTAGAAAATTCTAAATCTTGAAGTGTTTTTTCTGAAATATTTTTGTTCAAAATGGTATATTTGACTTTATTACAAAAATAAGAAACAATGCAGGTAAAAATAGCTGAACCTTGGAAAAATATTTTGAATCCAGAATTTGAGAAACCTTACTTTGAAGAACTTACTAGTTTTGTTAAAAATGATTTTCAGAACTTCACTTGCTATCCTAAAGGAGCTGATATTTTTTCTGCTTTTGATTACTGTAATTTTAACGATTTAAAAGTAGTAATACTCGGACAAGACCCTTACCATGGTCCAAATCAAGCTAATGGTTTGTGTTTTTCTGTTAAAGATGGTATTGCACACCCACCATCTTTAACTAATATTTTTAAAGAAATCACAACCGATTTAAAACTTCCTTATCCAAAGAGTGGAAATTTAGAAAGATGGGCAAAACAAGGTGTATTGCTATTAAATGCTACATTAACAGTTAGAGCTCATGAAGCAGGAAGTCACCAAAAACAGGGATGGGAGGAGTTTACCGATCAAGTAATTCAAGAAATATCAAATCAGAAGGAAGGTGTTGTGTTTTTACTTTGGGGTGGTTTTGCAAAGAAAAAAGCAAAATTGATA
>Ga0233438_10002830_pt1 | contig 16651 bp, 14 predicted proteins | sample SI_123_September_FD_182720 | JGI IMG/M metagenome (GOLD analysis project Ga0233438, IMG submission 182720) | Seawater microbial communities from Saanich Inlet, British Columbia, Canada - SI_123_September2016_10_MG | ecosystem: Environmental > Aquatic > Marine > Inlet | place: Canada: British...
GTCTCCGGCCGGATCAAGCACCTGGAGACCCGGCGTCGGTCCTGCTGCCAGCAACGTGATGAATCCCGTGTCGTGGTGTGCGTTCACCCCGGCCGATCCCTCGGGAGTCGGTGGATAGTTGATGAACTTCGTGAGCGACATCGAGTTCTTGTCAAACGCGGTGCAGAAGTGGTCAGCGTCGAGTCCGAGCCCGAGTGCGAACAGGCTGAGAATCTCGTCTGCAAGGGTTCCAAGCCGATTGAACCAGTCGAGCGTCAATGCTTGCTGTCCTGCGATGACGTCGTCGGGCATCCACTGGTTTGGCCCGAGCAACCGAAGGTATGCAGGCACGACATCGGCAGCGAGGGCCGGCCGTTCAGACCACATGTCGATCTGTTCGCGGACGTCGGGCCGATTGTTGGTGAATTCGGTGCCGACCGCTTCCCAGCCGCGGAAGTGCCGCGACTCACGCTTGTCGATGAACAGTTTTTGCTCGTCGGACAGCGCAAAGAACTCGGCCATCATCGCGAACACGTTGTCGAGGTAGCCCGCCGGCAGGCCGTGGTTGACCAGCACGGCGAAACCGATGTCGTGGTAGACCGCGGTCAGCTCATCGGCGAGCGCCCGTCGTTCGCCGTCGGTCCCGCGCAGCGGACCCAAATCGATCGTCGGGATGCGAGCGGGCATCTGCCGCTCAGGCGAGGGTGTCGACGTTGTTGAGCTCGCGGAAGGCTTGCTCAAGGCGGTCGACGAAGCTCACTTCACCAGACCGCAGCCAGACACGCGGGTCGTAGTACTTCTTGTTCGGCGCGTCGGCGCCATCGGGGTTGCCGAGCTGGCCCTGGAGATAATCGTGCTTGTCGGACTCGTACCCGCGGATCCCGTCCCAGAACGCCCATTGGAGGTCGGTGTCGATGTTCATCTTGATGACGCCATAGCCCAGCGCCTCTTCAATCTCAGCAGCCGTCGAGCCCGAGCCTCCATGGAACACGAAGTTGACGGGCTTGTCTGATTCAGTCGAATACTTCTCGGCGATATGCGCTTGCGCATCACGGAGGATCGTCGGCGTGAGCTTGACATTCCCCGGCTTGTAGACACCGTGCACATTGCCGAACGCTGCGGCGATCGTGAAGTTCGGGCTGACTTCCATCAGCCGTTCGTAGGCATACGCGACTTCTTCGGGCTTCGAGTACAGGTCCTCGGGATTGGCATCGGAATTATCGACGCCATCTTCCTCGCCTCCGGTGATACCGAGTTCGATCTCGAGGGTCATGCCCATCGGCGCCATTCGTTTCAGGTAATCGACGCAGATGTCGAGGTTCTCCTCCATCGGCTCTTCAGAGAGGTCGAGCATGTGCGAACTGAACAGTGGCGCTCCGGTTGCGGCAAAGTGCTCTTCGCCGACGTCGAGGAGCCCTGAAATCCATGGAAGCTTCGCCTTCGGGCAGTGATCAGTGTGAAGGATCACCCGAGCGTCATAGGCCTCCGCCAACGTCTGCACGTGCTTGGCTCCTGCGACCGAACCGAGTATCGACGCTCGGCTGGAGTCGACCGGGACGTTCTTCCCCCCGACGAATGCCGACCCGCTGGTCGAGTATTGAATGATGACCGGGCTGTTGAGTTTTCCGGCAGTCTCCATGACGGCATTCATCGAGTTGGTGCCAATGCAGTTTGCTGCGGGAAGCGCAAACTGCTGGTCTTTCGCCAATGCAAAAACCTGGTTCACCGCCTCGCCGGTGAGCACGCCTGCGGGGAAGTCGTTGCGAAGTTCAGTCACAGCTCTGAGCGTACGCGAAACCCTTCACGTTGGTCAGCCCAACCGAGGTTGGATCTGCGACGGGGGCTACGTTCGGCGCATGTCTGAATTGGTTCACACGGTGATCGTCGATGATGTCGCCACAATCACGCTCGACTCACAGCACAACCGCAATGCACTCTCGAAGCCCTTGCTCGACCAGCTACACGCTGGGATCGACGCCGCGGAGGAAGCCCAAGCCCGAGCCATCGTGCTCCGTCACGAAGGGCCGGCGTTCTGCGCCGGCGCCGACCTGAAGGAACGATCCGACGGCCCGCCGGACTCCGGACCGATGGTACGAGCCCTCAAACGCTTGATGGACACAGAGCGGCCGACGATTGCTGCGGTCGATGGTGCCGTGCGGGCCGGCGGGATCGGGCTGATGGCATCCTGCGATCTCGTCGTCGTGCACAGCACCACGACGTTTGCGCTGACCGAGGTGCGCATCGGCGTCGCCGCAGCCATCATCTCGGTCCCCATTCTGCGGCGCGTGCCGCCCGGCAAGATCGCGGCAGCGATGTTGACCGGTGAGCAGTTCGGTGCGGATGAAGCCCGAACGATTGGCTTGGTCACTCATGTCACTGACAATGTTGCGACATCCGTTGCTGCGTTGGTGGACGGCATCAAGGCCGGCGCACCCCGGGCCGTTCGCGAGACCAAGGCGCTGCTCCACTCAGTTCCGACGATGGACCGCGACACGGCGTTCGCCGCAATGGAGGGTCTGTCGAACGAGCTGTTCCAAGGACCCGACGCGAAGATCGGCATGCAGGCGTTCCGCGAGAAGCGACGACCCACCTGGGTCCTGAGCGAATCTGACCAAACGTGACGCATTCGGCGCCCGAGACCATCCGTGTCGCTACCGGTGACAACCAGTTCATTGTCGCGGACCACTGGCCGGGAGACGCCACGCCCGTGATCCTCGCCCACGGCGGCGGCCAAACCCGGCACTCGTGGGGTGGCACAGCCGCAACCCTCGCGGCCAAGGGACATCGCGTGGCGTCGATTGACCTGCGCGGGCACGGCGATTCAACCTGGGCACCTGACGGCGACTATTCGATGGGCGCGTACTGCGGTGATGCACTGCGCATTGCCGAGTGGATTCGCCACGACAACCCGACGACGCGCATCGCCTGGGTCGGGGCATCGCTCGGCGGGATGACCGGACTCCACGTCATCGACGCTGCTCCTGCGTGGTTCTCGTCGCTGACGCTGGTCGACATCACCCCTCGGCCCGCCGCGAAGGGCGTCAGCCGCATCCTCGAGTTCATGGCCGCCAAGGCGGACGAGGGTTTTGTAGACCTCGAGGAAGCCGCTGATGCGATCGCCGAGTACCAGCCACATCGACCGCGACCCAAGGATCTGTCGGGCCTCGCCAAGAACCTCCGACTCGGCGATGACGGACGCTGGCGATGGCACTGGGATCCGGCTTTCCTTGACGTCCGATCAGGCACCAACTCAGAACACGCCCGCGACCGTCATCATGACGAACTTGAGATGATCGCTCGAAGAATCACGATGCCGACGATGTTGGTCCGTGGACGACTCTCGGACCTGGTGACGCAAGACGAGGTTGACGAGTTCCTCAAGATGGTCCCGCACGCGCGTTATGTCGACGTCAAAGATGCCGCTCACATGATCGCCGGCGACAAGAACGACGTGTTCACTGACGCCGTTGTCGAGTTCCTCGACGGGTGACAGCCGAGTTCCTCGACGGGTGACAGCCGAGTTCATCGACGGGTGACAGCCGAGTTTCGCAATGCAGAACCGTCGTGCGAGAATGGTCTCATGACCACTGTCACCAGCCAGGATCTCCACGACCGCATTGCCGGACAGAACCTCCCGAAGCGGTTTCTGCAGAACGTCGAGCGCAATGGCGACATCGAAGTCCTCAACTGGAAGGCCGCGGACGGCTCGTGGGCATCCAAGACCCTGAACGAGATGGCTGCTGACGTCGCTCGTCTGACCGCTGCGCTCAAAGACCTCGGCGTGGCTCGCGGCGACAAGGTCGTCATGATGATTCGCAACCGCCAAGAGTTCCACGCCCTCGACACCGCCGTGCTCTTCTGCGGCGCCACCCCGGTGTCGATCTACAACTCCTCGGCTCCCGATCAAATCCAGTACCTGATCAACGACTGCGGCGCCTCGGTCGCGATTCTCGAAGACAGCGGCTTTCTGGAGCGCTTCGAGTCGGTGCGCGAAAAGATTCCAACGATCAAGCACATCGCCCTGATCGAAACCACGGACGAGACACCCGACGACGTGTTGCGCTATAGCGACTTGATTGCGTTCGAGCCGGTCGACCTCGCGGTGGAGGCACAAACCGCCACGCTCGATGACGTCGCCACCATCATCTACACCTCCGGCACGACCGGCCCGCCAAAGGGCGTTATGCTCAGCCACAGCAACGTGGCGTGGACACTTGAGTCCGTTGGCCAGTCGATGCGCGACCAGACCGACATCGAAGACTTCGCAGGCAAGCGTCACGTTTCGTATCTGCCCATGGCCCACGTGATGGAGCGTCTCCTCGGTCACTACTACATGCTTGACTTCGCCACGAAGGTCTACTGCTGCCCGGAAACCTCGCAGATGCCGGCGATGGTCCGTGAGAGCAAGCCGAACGTCTTCATCGGCGTTCCCCGCGTCTGGGAAAAGATGTACGCCGGCGTCACGGCCGCGATTTCGGCCGATCCTGAAAAGGAGCAGCAATTCAACGACGCAATCGCTGCTGCGACACCGATCATGGAGAAAATGACTCAGGGAGAGGCAACCGAGGAAGAAGTCGCCACCTGGAACTTCCTGGATGAGGTCGGCTTCAAAGCCGTCCGCGGTCTGATTGGCCTCGACGAGGTCGAGATCGGCATCTCCGGCGCTGCACCCATCCCCGCCGAGATCCTCGAGTGGTTCCGCACCATTGGTGTGCCGCTGAGCGAGGGCTACGGCATGAGCGAAACCACTGCGGTGCTCTCTTGGTCGGCTGCAGCGAAGCCTGGCTACGTCGGCCAGGCCGCAGTCGGCGTCGAGATGAAGATTGCCGACGACGGTGAGGTTCTCGCACGGGGCGGCAACATGTTCGAGGGGTACCTCGGGCTTCCCGACAAGACAGCGGAGTCGATCGACGACGACGGTTGGGTCCACACGGGCGACATCGGAATCATGGATGACGAGGGCTACCTCAAGATCGTTGATCGCAAGAAGGAACTAATCATCACTGCGGGCGGCAAGAACATCAGCCCGGCGAACCTCGAAGCGGCACTCAAGATGATCCCGCTGGTGGGGCAAGCGTGTGCCATCGGCGAGCAGAAGCCATTTGTCGCTGCGCTGGTCGTCCTCGATCCAGATGCATCGGCGGCGTGGGCAACTGAGCACGGTGTGCAGGGCGATGCCGCCACGACGGCAGCACTGGCGGAGAATCCCGACGTGATTGCCGAAGTCAATGCCGGCCTCGTCGAAGCGATGGCAGACTTCAACAACGCCGAGGCCGTCAAGAAGGTCAAGGTGCTGGGCGATGAATGGATGCCAGACACCGACCTGCTGACGCCGACCTCAAAGCTCAAGCGGCGCGGTGTCCTCGCAGCGTTCGCCGCAGAGATCGACTCGCTGTACGCGAAATAGCAATCAGTTCTTGATCAGCCGATAGCCAACGCCACGGGCGGTGACGATCAACTTCGGATCGTCGGGATGTTCCTCGACTTTGACGCGCAGTCGGCGAACGTGCGCGTCGACCAACCGCGAGTCGCCGAGGTATTCGTACCCCCAGACACGCTCGAGCAGTTGATCGCGCGAGAGCACAGCGCCAGCATGGTCGGCGAACTCACACAGCAATCGGAACTCAGTCTTGGTGAGGCTGAGCTCCGCGCCGCCCTTCAACACAATGCCCTGCTCCCGCAGCAACTCGATGTCACCGAAGACCGACGCCGCCGACGCCGTTGTCGCTCCTTGCAGGTGCACGCGGCGGAGGAGCGCGCGAATGCGCGCAGCCAGTTCCTTCGGCACCACCGGTTTGGTCACGTAGTCGTCGGCGCCCGCTTCGAGCCCAGCCACCATGTCCACGGTGTCGGTTTGGGCCGTGATGATGATGATCGGGACAATGCTCTTCAGACGCAATGCTCGACACACCTCGAAGCCCGACATGTCGGGCAAGCGGAGGTCGAGGAGCACCAAGTCAGTGGATGCCACGTCGAATGCGGCCAGACCGTCCTGACCATTGGCGGCTTGGCGAACCGAATAGCCCTCGTCTTCGAGCGCGAGAGACAGCGCCAACCGAATCGCGTCGTCGTCTTCGATAAACAGCAACGATTCCATGTACGTTCGGACACTACACCGCACCGCGTTCCCCGAGGTGAGACCAGGTTTTCGGGGGTTCGATCTTTGTTACAGAAATCGCACACATCCCGAATAGGTCTGTCACACGCGAGGCGCATTGTTGTATCTGTTCACGCTGCCCCGGTGAGACACCTTCCTCCCCCTGGTGTCTCACCGGCAGCGCGTGAATCCCGCCGCTCGTACCATTTCGGACTGGCAACCCTGCAACACTTCGTTTCGTGGCTCGGCAACGCTCTCTCCGCCTCCGCACCCGCGTCACGCTGTTCTTCGCACTGATTGCCCTGTTCGCCGGATCGGTCCTCATCGGAGTCACCTACGGATTTGCGCGGAGCAACCTCTTGGCCCGAGAGGACTCGTCGGCCCGCGACCAAGCCATCGTCAATGCGAGTCAAGTCCGCGAGGAATACACCGCAGCTCCGGGCCAGATCGGCAGCTTTTTTGACGCCGATCTCCGCACCGCGGACGGTGGGTTCGCCAGTTTGCTTGCCGCTGACACCTCAACGCAGATTGCCGGTTCGGACACTCGCGTTCGGATCGACGACTACCCGGCCAGCCTCGTCGACACCGTCCGCAGGGGCGGCAACGGGCGCCAGTACGCCGTCATCAACGGCGAGGACTACGTCGTCGTCGGGTTGTACATTGGCGCACACGACGCGGCCTATTTCGAGGCATTCCCACTCAGTGACACCGAGCGCACGCTGCGTTCGATCCTCACTGCGCTGGCTCTCGGCGGCCTCGGTGGCCTGATACTGGCTTCCCTCTTCGGTTTCTCGACGAGCCGCCGATTGCTCCGCCCGCTCAGCCGCGTTGCTGACGCCGCGGAGGACATCGCGTCTGGCGGGCTGGACACCCGTCTTGTTGAAGAGTCCGACCCCGACCTGGACCGTTTGGCGGGCTCATTCAACGACATGGCCGATGCCGTCCAAACACGCATCGAACGAGAGGCCCGTTTTGCCTCCGACGTCAGCCATGAGCTGCGATCACCGATCACTGCCCTGACTGCGGCCGTTGAAGTGATGGACGGCCGCCGGGAAGAAGTTCCGGAGCGAACTCGCCAGGCGCTCGACGTCGTGGTCGGTCAGGTGCGACGATTCGACAGCATGGTGATCGACCTTCTCGAACTCTCGCGGCTCGACGCGGGCGCTACCGACATGAATGTCGAGCGCCTCGACATCGTCGACCTGACCCGTCGAATCGCCGGACGGTACGGCGCTCCGGACGTGCCGATCAGTGTTGCACCACGAACTCGACGCGAGGTGTCGATCGACAAGGTGCGCTACGAACGAATCGTCGGCAACCTCATCGAAAACGCCAAGAATCATGGAGGTGGAGCTGTCGAGATTCAGATCGAACCCGCCCGGGACAAACGCATCCGCATCGCCGTCATCGACGACGGCCCCGGTGTCGCGCAAGGAGAGCGCGAGCGGATCTTCGAGCGTTTCGCGCGCGGGAGCGCTGCTCGGCACCGGATCGGCACCGGACTCGGACTCGCCCTGGTCGCCGAGCACAGCTCTGCAATGGGCGGGCGCGCCTGGGTTGAGGACGGCAAGTTCGGTGGCGCTCGCTTTGTGGTTGAACTCCCGATGGCGGTCGACGCGTGAGGCCGTCGACGCGGACCTTGCTTGCAGCGCTTGCGACACAAGCGTTGGCAGTCGTCGCCGTCTCGTGCGGAGTGCCGACCGGCGATGCCACGTTTCAGGACATCGATGGTGACGTGCTCGGCGGGCTGAACGATCCGACCACAACGACCACGACAACCACAACCACAACCACAACCACGCTCGCGCCGCAGGCCCCTGACCCTGCGTTGGAGACCACCACGACGGTGCCCGTCACCGATCCGCCACCGCCTGCGGCGATGGTGACCGTCTACTTCATCAGTCGCGGGCTACTTTCTCCTGCGACATCCGAGGTCGATCCGTCGTACGGGCTCAACGAACTCGTTGTCCTCCTCGAAGACGGACCTCCCGACGACAGCGTCGGCGAGCGGCTGCAATCGTTCGTCGAGCCCGGCCTCATCGTCGGCACACCGACCAGCGAAAGTGGCATCATCCAAGTCGAGCTGGACGGCGAGGAATTCAACGCAATCGCCCTGCGCAATCAGCGCGAGGCGCTCGCACAGATCGTCGTGACACTGCTCCAAAATACGCCAGCCGTCGGCCAGGTCTCTTTTACCATCGACGACCAGATCGTGTTGATTCCCACCGATAGCGGGTCCCAGGAAGCTGCATCCGTCGACGACTTCAACCGACTCCTGGGCGCGCCCCGATTGCCAAACGGCATCCCCGGCGAGCTCGTTGATCCGGTGAATGTCACGACCAGCATTCCCCAATAGGCCGCACCGATCAGTACCCGAGTCGCTCGACTCGTTCGGGTTTGCGCTGCCAATCCTTGTCGACCTTCACCCTCAGTTCGAGGTAGACACCTTCGGGCATCTGCTTACGGGCAAGCTCGCCGGCACGCTTCAAGATGGCTCCGCCCTTGCCGATGACCATCCCCTTTTGGCTGTCGCGTTCGACGAGAATGTTGACGCGGATCCGAGGCCATTCCCATTCCACGACTTCCGTCGCGATCGAATACGGCAGTTCGTCGTGGGTCACCGCGAGCAGTTGCTCACGGACGAGCTCTGCAACCCAACGTTCCTCGGGCAGATCGGAGATCTCGTCATTGGGGAAGTACTGCGGGCCTTCCGGAAGTGTGCTGGCAAGATGATCAACGAGAGGGCCAATGCCCTCACCCGTCTTGGCCGAGACCGGGAAATATTCTTTCGCACCCAATTGGCTGGCCGCTTGGAGCATCGCAAGCACCTGCTGTGGTTTGGCAATGTCGGTCTTGTTGACGATGACGGTCGAAGCTGACATGTCGAGATGATCGGCAACCCATTTGTCGCCCTTACCGAACTGCATTGTGGCGTCAAGCACCAGACACGTCGCATCAACGTCTTTCGTGCTGTCGAGCGCCGTTGCATTTACTCGCTCGCCGAGCGCTGTGACTGGCTTGTGCAGCCCCGGCGTATCGACGAACACCAGCTGACTGGTCGGCCTCGTGAGCACGCCCATGACGCGATGCCGTGTGGTCTGAGGCTTGTCGGAGACAATGCTGATCTTGCGGCCGCAGATGGCATTCACCAACGACGATTTCCCGACGTTGGGTCGCCCGACGAACGTGACGAAGCCCGACGTGTAGCCGTCCGAATTCACTGGCGCATCAGGGCTGGTCGTTTCGTCGGTCACGCAACCAGTCTGCCAACCTCTCACCTATGACGCGCATGATCAACGGCATCGATGAGATGAAGACCCTTGTCGGCGAGCACCTGGGCTGGTCTCCGTACACGGAGATCACCCAGGAACAAGTCCAGCAGTTCGCCGAGGCAACCGGCGACCACCAGTGGATACACATCGACGTTGAACGTGCCAAAGCCGGGCCCTTCGGCGGCCCGATCGCTCACGGCTATCTGACGTTGTCACTTGGCCCCATGCTGTCGCCACAGGTCTTCGGCGTGTCGGGCGTTGCGATGGGCGTCAACTATGGGGCCGGCAAGATTCGATTCCCGTCGCCCGTTCCCGTGGGCGCCAAGGTTCGGCTCGGCATCACGCTCGTCGCTGTCGACGACATCCCGGGTGGCGCTCAGGTAACGCAGCAATTCGTGTTCGAATGCGAAGGTTCCGAGAAACCCTCGTGTGTCGCGGAAGTCATCTTCCGGTACTACGTCTGATCAAGACGCCCATGCCGAACGCTCCATCCGCCGAACCGATCACCATCGGCCTTGCCGAAGTTCACGAGGCAATTGCGGCGACCCGGCCCGACGACGCGTGCCTCGTCTTTCGCGATCGTCGTTTCACGTGGGGTGAGGTGACCGAGCGCACTCGGCGGCTGGCCAACGCGCTCCTCGATCGAGGCCTGGGCTGCCACACCGAACGCGGCGATCTCGACGGCCACATCAGCGGGCAGGATCATATTGGTGTGTACCTCCACAACGGAAACGAATACCTCGAGGTGATGTTGGGTGCGCTGAAAGCGCGCGTCGCATCGTTCAACATCAACTACCGATACGTCGCGGAAGAATTGCGATATCTGCTCGACGATGCGCACGCGCGGGCGATCGTGGTGCACAGCCAATTCGCCCCCGTACTCGCCGAAGTCCTGCCCGACCTCGCGCACCTTGACGTGATCCTGCAGGTCCCCGACCATTCCGGGAATGATCTACTTCCCGGCGCGGTCTGGTACGAGGATGCCTTGGCCGCGGCATCACCCGACCGTCCAAACGTCGAGTGGAGCGCCGATGATCTCTACATGCTCTACACCGGTGGCACCACCGGGATGCCGAAAGGCGTCATGTGGCGCAACGGCGACGCCATGGTCGAGTGTTTTGGGGGCTCGCGTACAGCGACAACAGTCGAAGAATTCGTCGCCGAGGCGAATACCGGTCTCCAAGCACTACTGGCACCTCCGTTTATGCACGGAGCGGGACACTGGATGAGCTTCCGCACCTGGTTGGGTGGTGGCACAATCTTCGTGCAATCAGTTCCCGAACAGCTCGACCCGGTCGACATCTGGACGCTCGTCGAAAGCGAACGCCTCAATTTCTTATTGATCGTCGGCGACGCATTCGCTCGTCCGCTGCTCGACGAACTTGAGCACCCAACCGGACGCGGGCCGTACGACCTCGAATCGCTGACGGTTCTGCTGTCCGGCGGTGCCGCCCTGTCGGCCAACTTGAAGGTGGAGTTCCTGCAGCACCTCCCCACGGTGATGATCGTCGACGGCCTCGGGTCATCCGAGGCCGGCGGCCAGGTGTCCCATGTGTCCGCTGGCGGCAATGCCTCGACGGGCACCTTCGAGCTGACGAGTGGCAATGTCATCCTGTCGCCCGAGCTTGATGCCGTGTTGGCCCCAACCGACACCACCACAGGGTGGTTGGCCAAGACCGGCCGCCTTGCGCTTGGCTACCTCGGCGACGCGGACAAGACCGCTCGCACCTACCCGACCATCGACGGTCAGCGCTACGCGATGCCTGGTGACCGGGCCCGATTTGTCGATGACCATCCCGACGACTTCATGGTCGAACTGCACGGCCGCGATTCGGTCACGATCAACTCAGGTGGCGAGAAAATCTTCGCCGAGGAGGTCGAGGCTGCCATCAAGGCGCACCCCGGCGTCTATGACTGCGTGGTTGCCGGACGGCCAAGCGAGCGTTGGGGCAGCGAGGTGGTGGCTGTCGTCCGAATTCGTTCGGGTCATGACGTCGCCGACACCGATCTACTCTCCGAGGCCGCCCGGCACATCGCTCGATACAAGCTGCCAAAGGCAATCGTGCACGTGAATGAAATCGTGCGATCCCCCAGCGGCAAAGCGGACTACCGCTGGGCGAAATCGATCGCGCAGGCCTAGCCAAAGGAGCACGGCGATCCAATGTGTGAGACTGCCACCGTGGGGAGGCGTCTTGCGGCATGGTGGCGGTGGGTCGTCCGCCCGTGGCGTTCGGCAGGGTTGATCCTGGCATTGATTGCGTCGTTCGCTCTCCCGGCGTTCATGGCCGCAAGCGCCGACCTATTCCTCGTTTCAGCGTCCGACTCAATCACCCGCCAAGTGCTGGAGGATGATCCGACCGGTCTCGACGTCACCATCGTCGCCAGCGGAGCGCTGACACCGACGGGCATCGCCGATCTCGACGTTGCGATGCGCGGCCAACTTCAACGCGTCGGCCGGCTCGACGATCCGAAGCGGATCGTCTATGCCGACCTCGGTCTCCAGCGGCCCTCGCCAGACGGGATATCGCCGGCCGAGGCAATCATTGGATCAGGTGCACGATTCATCGCCAGCGAGGGCGCGATCGATGCCCTCGACGTCATTGAGGGCGACCGCAGCGTCGAGGGGGTGTGGATCTCCGAACGGGTGTCTCAGCGGCTGGAGCTGCCAGCCGGAACCCTCATCTCGATCAGTGACGGAAAGCCGCTGCCCATCGCCGGGGTGTTCGCAAACCTCTGGGAGGGTGAGCGTGATCCGTACTGGGACGACCTTCCCCCAGCATTCGTCCCGCGTTTCTCAGCGGTGTTCTCCGGACCGCTCAACGAGACGATGATCGTTCCCGAATCGGTGCTCCTCGGCCTCGGCACCGAAGGGCTCGTGCGCTGGGATGCAGGGATGACCGACTGGCCCGACAGCTACGCCGAGCTGTCGGCCCACGCAGGAAGGACACGCGGAATCGAGCGGTCATACACCGAGTCGAACGAATTGGCGGGCGCCCTCGCCGGGTTCACCGGGGCCGGCGGGCCGACGCCGACACTGACGACCGAGGTGTTTGACATCCGCGACGAGATCGACGTGATCGTCGCCGAACTCGACCAGCCGATCGCGACGGCGGCTCTCGGCGGGATCGTCCTCGGGTTGCTCGTGACAGCGGCCGGCGCAGCGTTCGCCGTGCGCAAGCGGGAGACCGAGGCGCGGCTGCTACGTGCCGACGGCGACGCCGCCTGGCGGTTCGCCGCTCGGGCAGTTGCGCAGTTCGCAGCACCTGCCGCGGTCGGCGCGGCGGTCGGAGTCGCCGCAGCATGGTTGTTGGTCGCAGCACCGGGTGGGGGCGCACAGCCGAGCGCAGACGTGATCGACGTCCGTTCGATCGTTCGAGTCGCACTGGTCGGGCTCAGCGTCGCAGCCGTAACGACTGGCGCCGCTGCCAGTCGAGTGCTCCACACCCCGCGGTCGATGGTTGGGTCTCTTCGGCTGGCGTGGTTTCTCCCTGTGGTCGGCGTGGCGGCCGCGGCATGGATCCAGGTCGGAGCAGAAGGCAACGCCGCCAATGTCGATCTACTTGTGATCTCCTTCCCGCTGGTGGGACTGACCGCCGGCGTCGGGTTGGTCGTGCTCGCCGCGCAGTGGCTGATGCACCGTGCGCACCGCAGCGGCGGCTCACTTCCGCCGGCGCTGTTCCTTGCGTGGCGGCGGATCACCTCGGCCGATTCGAGCGCGGTGTTGCTCTCGGCAGCGCTGGGAATTGCGCTCGGACTGATCATGTTCTCGTCGAGCCTCGTCGCCGGACTCGACACCGCAGCCGATGCGAAGGCGACCACTGCCGTGGGGGGTGTGACCCAGGTACGGGTCGACGGTCTCCTCGACGCTGAGCTGCCAGAAGAGACGACGCTCGTCCGGGTGCTCACGACCCGCTCGACGATTGGCGGCAACCAGGTCACCATCCTTGCGGTCGACCCCGAGACGTACGCCGCCGCCGTCTCATGGCACCCGACGTTCGGGTCATCGGCCGCCGAAGTCATCACCGCGCTCGAACAACCGGTCGATGCTGACGTCGCTGTCGTGGTCGCAGGGCAGTTTGCGGTTTCGAGCGAGGCGGGATTCGGCACGTCGAAGGTGACGTCGTATGCGGTCGTCGACACCGTCAACGCCGCCCCGCTCACCTCGGAGATCTCTCCGACCCTGCTGGTCAGCGCTGACCGGGTCGATGCTGTTGCCCTGCGCAAACACGACGCCGAGCGCCCTTCCGACGTCGATGCCGACGAGTGGACGGATCAGTTCCAGTCGCCACTCCTACGTGCTCGGCCGGTGTTGATCTCGCAGCTCGACCGAGCGTCGTTGACCACCTTCTTCGACGACAATGGGATCTCGGTGCGGGAGCTCGTGACGCTCGCAGACCGTCGTGATCTGGTCGGAAACCGCGCCGCCCGATGGACATTCGAGTACGTCAGTCTGCTCGCCGTGATCGCCGGGCTGGCGGCGCTCGGCACATTGTTCTTCTACCTCTCCGAGCAGCGCGCCAACCGCCAGCTCTCGACCGTGATGGCCGAGCGGATGGGGCTGCGCCAACGCACTGCCGCTGCCGCTGCCGTCGGTGAGGTGCTGGGATTGGTCGTGGTCGCGTTCGTCGCCGGTACGTCGGTCGGGCTCGTCGTGGCGACGCGGCTCTTCGACCGCTTCGAGCCTGATCCGCGCCTTGCGCCCGACGTTGGGCTCGACGCGCCATGGGCGCTTGTCGGCGGAATCGCGGCCGTGGCGACCGTCGTCGTCGTACTTGCGGCGCTGGCCAACCAGTGGCTTGCCGGCCGCCGAACGTACGGGGAGGTCCTGCGTGGAAGCTGACATCCACCGGCCGGTCATTGAGTGCGTCAGCCTGTTGCGCGTCTACGAGTCCGCGACGGGCCGCGTGCAGGCAGTGCGCGGAGTGGACCTGACAATTGAGTCAGGTCGGTCAGTGGCAGTCGTCGGACCGTCGGGGAGCGGCAAGTCGTCGCTGTTGCGGCTGATCGGCGGGCTGGACGAACCGACTGCTGGCGACGTCTCAATCAACGGGGTGAGCCTGGTCCGCCTGTCCGGCGGAGCACGGCGCAGGATGCGAGCTCGGCTGCTTGCCCATGTGCACCAGCGGCCGATGGCCAACCTCCTTGGGCACCTGACCGCGCTCGAACAGGTCGTGCGGGTTGCCGAGCGGCGCGGGGTCGGGGTCGAGGAGTCGCGCGAGATGCTCGACGCGCTCGGCCTCGCCGACCGCGCGGACCATCTGCCCGACCAAATGTCCGGTGGCGAGCAGCAACGTCTGGCGTTCGCCCGGGGTGCAGTCGGCTCGCCAGCGGTGATCATCGCGGACGAGCCGACCGCCGAGCTCGACACGGCGAGCACCGATCGCGTGCTCGATGCAATCGAGCGGCTGTCTGGCGAAGGGATCACCGTCTTGGTGGCGACTCACGATCCGCGAGTGTTGGAGCGGGTCGACGAGGTCGTGATGCTGCGCGATGGCTCGGTCGCGTCGGTCACCGACTCCGGCATCGAGTTGGCGGTGATCGATCACGCCGGGCGGATCCAGCTCCCGCCGGAAGTTCGTGCACACTTTCCGGATCGACGGGCGCTCGTGTCGTGGGACGCCGAGCGGCGGACGTTCACCGTGGAGGAACCGTGACCATCATCGTTCGACTCACCGACGTGACCAAGCGGCACCACCGTGGGCGCGAGGTCGTGACTGCGGTCGACCATGTCTCGCTCGAGTTGCCGTCCGGCTCGATGATCGCGCTGGCCGGGCCCTCTGGATCCGGCAAAACGACGTTGCTCAACCTGATCGTCGGCGGCGACGTGCCCGACGAGGGCGCGATCGACGGACCAGCCGGTCTGGCGGACTGGTCATCCTTGGCAATCGTTCCGCAGGCGCTGGGCCTCTTGCCCGAGCTGACGATCGGGGAGAACGTCGGGTTTCCGCTGCGGCTCGGTGCGCGTGTTGCAACCGACCCCAGCGAAGTGATGGACCGACTCGGGATCGGCGCAGTCGCCAACCGTCCACCCGACGAGACGTCCTTGGGCGAGCAACAACGCGCGGCGGTGGCCCGGGCGTTGGTGACGTCACCGATGCTCCTCGTTGCCGACGAACCGACCAGCCATCAGGACGAGGCGAACACCGACCGGGTTACCGCAGCGCTCGCCGACATCGCCGCAGCGGGCTCGTGCGTGTTCGTCGCCACCCATGACAACCGAGTGCTCAGCCGCTGCGACCTCGTGCTGCAGATGCGCGATGGCGTGGTCACCACCCGGCGCTAGCTGCACTCGGCCGGGACGCGCGACACGCGACCTCCACACAGACCGTCTCGGAGCTCAGGAGCGTTGCGCTGGACTCACGGAACGGTTGTTCACAACGAGGCGACTGACCGCCATGGCGATCAGCGCCGGAACGATGATCGCGGCCTGGCCGGTGTACTCGGCTACGAAGACGACGCCGGTGAGCGGAACGGCGTATCCGGCCCCAAGCATCGTGGCAGCACCCACAATGACGTAGAAAGCGACATCGTCGGTACTCGATGCATCGGCAAAGAGTCGACCGACGACCGCGCCCGCGGCCATCAAGGGAATGAACAAGCCTCCGACGCCGCCACCGGCGATCGATACGGCGGGCCCGACAGCCCGCAACGCAAAGACGCCGAGCAACACGAGCACGGCATGATCCGGTTTGACCGCCCAATCGATCACAGAGTTGCCAGACGTCAGAGCCAATGGCTCATCCGGATCGCCTTGGCGGCGCCTCTGTTCTGGCTGCTCGCCGCAGCCTTTGTCACAGGGTCGACATCAGAGGCGATGGATCAGCCCATCTTCGTCGTGTCGCTGATCCTGATTCTGCTCATCTCGGTGCCGCTGACGCTGCGTCTCCTCGTCGACATGTCAATGCCCGAACTCACCCAGACCGGTAGTCGGAGAATCACCGCATCGATCGTGGCCCTGGTTGCTGTCCTCGGTGCCATCGGCTTCACCGTTGGACGCGAACACGCCCGGTTCTTGACCTGTTACGACTTCTCCGTCGCTGGCGCGTCCGAACCCGACAACTGCGTCCGGCAGTGACCGCATCGCACTCTCCCCGCCCACTCGACCGACGATGGGCAGCGGCACGGTTCGCATCGGTCATCTATGGTGAGCAGCGAACCTCACGGACAGATGAAAGGCGGGCCTGACATGGGTCTTCTCGACAAACTCAAGGGCGAACTCGTTGACATCATCGAGTGGATCGATGATTCCCGCTCGACATTGGCATGGCGCTTCCCCCGCTATCAGAATGAGATCAAGAACGGC
>Ga0233438_10002834_pt1 | contig 16630 bp, 9 predicted proteins | sample SI_123_September_FD_182720 | JGI IMG/M metagenome (GOLD analysis project Ga0233438, IMG submission 182720) | Seawater microbial communities from Saanich Inlet, British Columbia, Canada - SI_123_September2016_10_MG | ecosystem: Environmental > Aquatic > Marine > Inlet | place: Canada: British...
AATGCATCCCTGATCATTTCTTCCTTATCGTCATCAAGAACTGCGTCGTTAAACATTACAGAGTGGCTTGGAGATGATCCGAACTTTGGTAGAGCAACATACTCTGTGATGTCAAGACACCATGCTTCGTTTAGTGCTGCATCTTCATTTGCACAATAGGAATTCGGTGTTGAATCCTTGACAAAGGCGACGTCCCCGTATCCTGAGCTTAGGCATTCCAATGCGCCATTGTAACCAGAGTATAGAGCACCACTTTCAGGTATTGATGCTGCATTTCCAGCACCTGTACTGCCGTCGAAATAGTCGTTGATAGTAACTCTAAGAGTCTCTGTGTCAGACATATCTCCTTCAACTGTAACATATCCATTACCGATTAAGTAACCCATTGGCATTAGCATACCTGCAGACTTCAACCATCCTGTGTGACAGGAAGTTTTTCCGGCTAGAAGGGAGAAAGGATCTGTTGAGTCGTCACCATCAAGATGAGCAATTGCAACTTCTGAACCTGCCTTTACCCATGCATGAGCGTCATAGTATGCTCTACCATCACTCTTTGTGTCAGCCGCCATTACATCCAGACCGTAAGCATTCCATCCAACCCAAGCAGGTCCGCCATCGATATTCATGGCAATATCTGCATTACCAAATCTCAAGGCTTCCATTGCTAGTCCAGAACTACCGACTTCGTAGATTTTAACATTCATACCTAGTTCTTCACATAGGTAGTTTGCGATTTGCTGCGGGTTTTGAATATCATCTGCTGGCATATCTTCTTTAATTTCATAAGCTACTATGAGTTCATCTCCAGAACACACATCAGAAGTTGAACCTTTTTCATCATCGTCACTGCCTAGACAGCCTGCAAGAGCAGCGCTGCACATCAACATCATCATTAGCATGGATTTCAATCCCAAACTCATCATAAACACTTCCGGTTTAGGTCGCCCGAAAAGTCGGCCATACATAAGGTTTAGGTTCCCCTAAAAATTGCCCCCTCGCAGGTTGCTTTTATCGAGAATCAGCGTACTGAACGACAATCTTTTCTTCAAAAATATCTTCTTGTGAAGAAATAATCGGCCTAGTGATAGTTAGTATTTCTACTTCCCCGCCAATGTTTGAGAAACCAACAATCAATACTTCAGCCAAAGTAGTATCAAAATCATCTCGTTTCACATTGAAGCGTGCTATGAATTGGTATTCACCTCCATATTGATGAGATCCTTCTGTCTCGACTTCTTCCAGCAAGAATGCTTCAGCATCTATACTGAAACCAAGTAAAGAGTTCATTTCCTCAATCGATTGACGCATACGTTCTTCGTGCATTCCAAGCATTACACCTAATGCAATTGTTGAGGATTCCTGCGCCCAAGGGCTGAAAGTGTGAGGGGTGCGTACATTGACTACACCAATAATAGCACCATCATACAACCAAGTATGCTGCTCACTAGCTGGCCAAGATGGTGCATACGGATTTTCTGTGGAAATAGGCTCTCCCCATTCCTCTGCTCCGACAGGTGTTGACACTGGGTAGAAAGCAAATGAGTTCAGAATTATAACTAGGGCCAAACTTGCAGCAATACGTCTTTTTTTGAATAAGCTCCAATCTTCTCGCCCAGCAGGGCTAGCAAATGAAACCGCTAAGGCAACCGGTATTATGACAAAAACCCCCCAAGGAATTAGCCACAACAATGCTATGCAAACCGAAAGTGAAATCATTAGATTTTTATCAAAATCTTCTGAACGCCATTTCAATATTCCAAACAGGGCTGCCACGAGGACAACAGATGCTAGAATACCTCCGAACACAGTATGTCCTATCACTTCGAAACAATAAGTGAAACCCTCAATCAATTACTCAAGCGGCACATTGTAATGGGTGTATGCTGGCTTCGGGTTCAATGGAGCCGGCCCTGACTCTAACCAATGTGTCTTGGCGGCACAAGATTAGGGACTTCTCTAACTGGAAACCATGGGCTAAAAGAGATGGCCCCGGAATACATTCGATCAACTTAGAGATTAAACCGGGTTTTATTCTAGGACTTATTGGTCCAAATGGTGCAGGTAAAAGCACTCTCATGAGAGCCATTTGTGGATTGTATGATAGTGACGGCTTCAATAAATCGAGTTCTTCACGTCGTAGTGGCATAGGGTATATGCCGGAACAAGTTCGTTGGGAAGGCAGGGTCAGTGTTCGAAACTCATTGCGGACAATTGCTATGATGAGAGACAAAGAGGTCGACATTGACGACATTATTCGGAAGGTTGGACTTTCATCGAAATCTGAAAATTATCTGGACGATTTGTCTCAAGGAATGCGCCAACGGCTTTCTTTAGCATGTGCATTACTTGGTGACCCGAAAATACTGGTCATGGATGAGCCTCTAAACGGACTAGACCCACTAGCTCAGAGAGCATTCTGTAACCTATTGAAAGATTTAGCATCTAAAGGAGTAGCAATAGTCATCTCTTCACACCAAGTGACCGATTTAGAGGCTTTAGTTGACAGGATTGCACTGCTGCATCATGGACAGTTACTGATTGAAGGCACATTACCAAATGTACGCAAGAAACTCGAACTTGATGCAGGCTCAGGGATCGTAGAAATGATTTGTTCAGTGACCGGAATCAATCCGGAAGACATCTCTCTTGACCTTGCTAATGATGACCTTCTGCCATTCAGACAAATAGGAGTTGAGGAAGAATGAGTGCTTACTCTCTAGGTTGGCACATCATGAAGGAACGTATGTCGGCGGGCCGAATGCTGGTGATATGGCCACTTCTTGCAATGTTCATATTATTCTCAAGTTGGGGACTGTCTGATCCAAAAGCAAATCTGCCAGCAGATTTAGTGATAGACTCTGCTTACGATGTAATGTTTGCATCCACTGCATTCATCGTTTTTTCTGCTACTATGGGGGCGGTACTAATCTCATTCGATGGAGTTAGTAGGGACCGTTTGTCTGGTGTTTTAGAAATTAAATTATCACAACCAATTAGTCGCTCAGTATATGCTAGAGCTTTACTGATTGGGCACTGGGGAGCGATTTTCGTTCCTGTCCTGTTACTGAATATCATCAGTTTGGGAATTATCTGGTATAGGTTAGATGATCTTCCTAGTATGGAAGAACTATTCATTCATACCTTGGCTACAGGTCTACTATTACTGTGGTATACTTTGATTCAATTACTTGCATCTTCATGGGCCAAAGACCTAGGTTCTTCGATAGCAGTAGGATTGGGAGTATGGATGATATTCACTTTGCTGTGGCTCGTTCTAACTACTGTAACTGCAGGCTTATTTGGCGTCGGCGTTGAAAACCTCAATTCTACAGAATATATTGAAATTGAAGCAATAATGGATTTATTCTCTCCAAATGGAGTTTATCACCACTTGCTAGAATTACCACTTGATGATATTGACCGAGGGGTATCACCTATGATTGCAAGCCTCGCTGCAATACTTTGGAGCATTATCCCGCTACAACTGTTCATACGTAGAATAGAACGAATGATTCCTTGACATGTAGTGGAACACACTAAGTGTATTCCGCTCGTAGGGAAGTACATGAAGGGAAGAATTTCTGCTTTCTTACTGGCCGCCTTGATGGCAACAATGTCGATGACTACCACTATAACGGCTGAAGATTCTGGACGCCAAATGGATGATGTTGACTGTTCAGGTTATACTTTTGAAGACCTATTCGAATACAATAATGCTGTATTCGAATTCCAAATCCTAGATGATTGGGCTACTTCTGACCTGTTCGCAAACTCTTGGGTTAATGAAAGTCGTGCAGCAGTAGTTAGAGACAACCTAGACGCTTTGTTCGAAGGATTCCCTGGAGGAGACAACGACTGGATTTCAACCGACGAAAGAGATGCTGTTCGAGAAATTGGTGCAAAGTGCATTGCAGACATGTATACTCGAATAGGAATTAGAGAAGGCATGCCACACCGTGGCGGAGTTGATTGGAATGATGTTGAATTCGTCGAGGATGGAATTGGACTTGAAGAAGTAAATTTGATTCCGGATGGTCACCCTGAAGAAAGGTCCTGTGCGGGCAGATACTCCTTGGCTAGTGCAGATTGCCGCGAAGTCCCAACCACAGCAACAAACAACCTAGAAATATCGATGTTCACCAAGTCGGATGAGACACATAATACCCGATTCAATAAATTAGCTAACTCTGGCGAAAGTGACTTCACGGTAGCAATGAATGCTACAAATGTCACAAGCGCAACAATGGTATTCACATTCCCATTCGTGGATGGGATGCGTATGGCTAACTGGACAATAGAAGATGATGGCGTTCAGAACCTGGGAGCAGGTTCTATCGAGGAAATGTTCCTTCCAGATGGAAGCGTTAGAGTAACTATGGTTATAGGATATGAAAAAGCGGATTGGCCTATGATTAGGAATATCTTCTTTGACATGACAACAACTCCTCCTGAATCAAATGACGTTCCAGAATGGACAGACAATGCCCCTGCTGACAACACAATAATTCCAATGATTAAGGATGGTAGTGAAGTTGTTGCAATTACAGGAGATACTATGGCTGACTGGGCAAGTGATAATGATGCTTGGGGACTAGACTGCCAGTTCACAGAAACTGGATGGTCCAGTAGAATGAATTCTGACGGTGAACTACTAGTTACACCGGGAAGTTCCGAATCTGGAAATGCTGAATGTTCAATTGTTGACCCTTACGGAGCTACAAACAATGCTACTCACACCTGGAGATTTGGACAGCCTGCAAGTTTCTCTGCACCAGACCAACTTGCTAGTTACAGTGATTCTGTAAACATTGAATCTAATCCGTCTTTGTTAGTACAAAACCTTGCAGTTAGCATTGCACCATCACAAAACGGTGCAAATGGCATCTACACTGACATTAACATTGGTTCGACATCCTCTACAGATGCAGTGTCACTATCTGGAATCTCACCTGGCGCATTCATGATACATGTTACGGCAACATCTTCGGGAATGCTAGACTGGGATGCTCTGTTTGATTTAGGACTTGAGAAAACAAACACTCCTCCTGTTATCACCGTAGATACCGATGCATTTGATGGCTCTCAAGCAACATGGTCGTCCGACCAATACTCATTCAGCTTATCAGGTACGGCGATAGACCCTGACGGAGGCTCTGTACAACTTTCCGCAGTTATGTGCGGTGAGACTCAAACTAGTTTCACAAGCAATGGTGACAACTGGGACGTCACTCTGTCCATTGCTCAATGTGTGGCAGATGGTTTAACTGAATACAATGTTATAATCAGCGCTATGGATTCTGTGGGATCAATTGCCACTGCAGAAGTTAGTGTACCAGATCCATTTAGTGAAGGAAACAATGAACAATCAGATACTACCAAAGATTCTGAGGAGAGCGGATTGCCTTCAATTGGCATCTTTGCGACAGTCATTTCTATGCTTGGAGCGGCAGTATTACTTCGCCGAGACTAACCGTCACACTGAAAAGTAGAACTCCGAGGGAGGGTTATGTTCAAAGGACGCGTCGAGCGGGTCAGCCACGAAGGCGGACTGCTGATTACATACTCTGGGGCTTGCCCTGCTCTAGGCTCTGTAATGGTCGATTCTAGTGAGACTTATATCGGGAAAGTGGATGGAGTAATTGGTAACCTTAACGCTTCAATGGTCCATGTAGCACACCTCGACAGGAAGTCTAACGCTAACGACATGATTGGCATTGAGATTACTATTCGAGCTAAGAAGCAACGTGAATCACGCGGCTTTGATGAGGACCGAAGAGGCGGCGACAGACGCGGCGGAGACGACAGAAGATCTCGAGACGATAGAAGAGCCGGAGATGACAGACGCGGTAGGGATAACAGAGGCGGCGATAACCGCAGAGATAATTCCAATAATCGTGACTGGGATTGTCCTAAATGTAACAACTCTAACTTCGCATTCAGAACCGAATGTAATCGATGTGGAGAGCCCAAGGGTTCCGGTTCATCCAACTTCCAGCGTAACGATAGAGGCGGCAGAGACGACCGTAGTGGAAGAGATGACCGTCGTGGAAGAGACGACCGTCGAGGAAGAGATGACCGAAGAGGAAGCGATGATCGAAGAGATAATCGCGGTAATAATTCAAGCAACGATTGGGATTGTCCTAAATGTAACAACTCTAACTTCGCATTCAGAACTGAATGTAACCGCTGTGGAGAACCTAAGGGTCAAGGCGGATCTAACCAACGCGATGATAGGCGCGGTGGTAACGACAGAAGAGGTAGAGATGACCGCAGAGGACGAGACGACAGGCGTGGCGGAAACGACCGACGTGGAAGAGATAATCAACGCGGTGGAAATGACCGTGGAAACCATTCTGACAACGATTGGGAATGCAGAGAATGTAAGAACTCCAACTTCTCATTCAGAACAGAATGTAACCGCTGTGGTGCACCTAAAAGTAGTAGAGAAAGAGCACCTTCCAATAACTGGGAAGGTAATGACAGAAGACCTGGAGACAGGAGAGGAGAGCAAACCTCCCGCCCAGGAGACTGGGATTGCCCGCAATGTGGAAAGTCTAATTTTGCTAAGAGAAATGACTGCTTCAGTTGTGGACGTTCCAAGAGAGTAGGTGGACCAAGAAAGGGACACCACGGGAAATTGAAAGAACCACTACCCCTTCATTCGGTTAAGTACAATCGGAGGAAGCGTGAATGAGCGCTGAAAATCATTATCTTGATGCTATTGAAGCAGAAGAAAATGGTGAATTAGAAAACGCACTTGAACATGCTAGACTGGCTGTGAAAGCCGACCCTGAGCACACTAATGCTTGGTGGATGATTGTCGGACTACTTTCTCCAGACGGTAAATACCCAGATATTGAACAAGCATCAAAGGCACTGGTTGCTTGTAACAAAATAATTGATATCGACCCAACCAGAGTTGATGCCTGGGTAAAGGGTGGTAGAATAATGGTTGACCAGTTAGGATTGTATGAAGACGCCCTTCATTGGTGGCAACGTTGTAGAGATGCTGCTCCATTGGAGGCTGTTCCTGTAATTGAACAAACAACAATTCTCTCAGATTTAGGGATGTATGCTGAGGCAAGAGACAGATTGGGTTCCTTATTCGAGGACGATCTAGATATTGCGAATTCTCAACTCGCCCGTATTACTCACCTGCACAGAACATTAGAGATGTCTGCTGAACAAGACCCTAAGGCGCTCTTCAAGCCATGGCAGAAGAAACATGGAGGTTGGACTGCGATTAAAATGAGAGCGAACAAAGCTCCTGTTTCAGAGAATATGTTGTTCATGATGACAACTGTCCCGTTCCTAATGATGGAAGTATTCGTATCTCGATCTTTATTCGGTGACGGTTGGGGCGGATTCTGCCTTACCAGTTTGTTAATTCTAGTAACCGTGATTATTGGTATGTCATTTACTAGGAAATTATACCAAAGAGTCAATCGCCCTGGATTCAATCTTCTTAGAGCGATACAGTTTGAAGCGAGTAGTGGTAAAGTTGTGATTCCAGAAGATATTCGTGGCGCAAAACTGTACATGTTCTTGTATTCGAGACACCCACCTGCATTCCAACAACGCCTGAACAAGATTATCGAATCAGACAACAAACTTCCAAGAAACTGGAAGATGAATATGCCAGACTTTGAATCCCACTATGATGAAATGGGATTCATCGAAGATGCAGATGATGAAACACCTACTTCTTACGAAGAAGAGTGAACTGTATCATGTCCCTGCAGTATAATCTGTAGAGTATCTGACTTGCTCAGTGGTCAAGACATCGATGGAGAAACCGAGAGTCTCTAATTTGGTAGAGGCGAGATCCATGTCTTGTTCCAATGAAATATCATAAACATCAGTTTCCAAAGATTCAGCTTCAGCAGCAAGCCTACACAATGAGAGGAACTGATTAGCGAAACTCATGTCCATTACTTCTGACGGATGGCCTTCTGCAGCGGCTAGGTTTACTAAACGCCCGTCTGCAAGAAGGTAGACTCTTCGTCCATCTTCCAAAGTGTATTCATCATTCTCTGGGCGGATTGTGCGTACAGAAACAGAACGCTCTTTCAATTGTTCAATATTAATTTCGCAATCATAATGCCCGGTGTTAGAGATTAAAGCACCGTCTTTCATCATGTCAAAATGGTGCCCTGCAATTACATCCTTCATTCCAGTAGCCGTGCAAAAGATATCGCCGATTGCTGCAGCTTCATCCATCTTCATTACTCTGAAACCATCCATTACAGCCCTAAGACCAGGAAGAGGGTCAATCTCTGTAATTACTACATTCGCACCCATTCCCTTAGCCCTCATAGCAAGGCCTCTTCCACAGTGGCCATATCCTGCCACAACGAATGTCTTACCCGCAATCAATACGCTGGTAGAACGGAGAATACCATCAATAGTAGATTGCCCCGTACCATATACGTTGTCAAAATCCCATTTTGTGATTGCATCGTTAACAGCGATAACAGGATACTTGAGATCTCCTGCTGCTGCCATAGCACGTAGTCGGTGAACTCCTGTTGTCGTTTCTTCAGTACCACCGATTACAGTTTCAGCATATTCAGATTTCTCTCCATGGACACGTACAATCAAATCTGCACCGTCATCAAGTGTCAAAGTTGGCTTAAACTCCAAAGTTTTGTCAATACACCAATAGAAATCTTCTACCGATTGACCATGCCAGGCGTGTACTGAGTATCCTTCGCTTGCAAGCCATGCTGCCACATCATCCTGTGTTGAAAGTGGGTTACAACCCGACCAAGATATCTCCGCACCTGCTGCACGGATTGTTTCGATCAGAACTGCTGTCTCTTTAGTTACGTGAAGACAGCCTGCAACACGCATTCCCGCTAGAGGCTTGTCCAGTTCAGCTTGTGCTTTCAATGCAGCAAGTACCGGCATCCTTGAACGTGCCCAATCAACACGTAACGAACCTTCTTCTGCCAGATTCAAATCCGCGACGGTATAGTTAGCACCCTTATCCATGACCCATGGCGAGTGGACACCACTGATAGTTCAATCGGTCACAAGACCCTGCCCCTCAGGGCAGAGTCCTGTTCCAATAGCAGTTCCATCTATTGTTGGAAATGACCGGCGTACTGTTGAGCATAAGCCCTAGCAGTTTCTTCGGGATATCCTTGAGCGATTAGTTGCTGAACATATTGCTCCATTGGATCCATCTCTGCGACTCCAGCATATCCTGCAGCGGTTGCAGTGAAATCTCCACCCATTCCTGAGTCTACGATTTCGTCTTCATTTCCGCCACGAAGTACGAAGAAGAGAGACAGTATTACGATTAGTGCAAGACCAAGTCCTCCTCCAAGGTATAGCATCAAATCGCTATCACCGCTAGATTCTGCATCATCACTGACTGGTTCTTTGTCAGGGATTCCGTCGTTATCTGAATCTGTGAACTCTCCAGACCATTCACATTCCATGGTGTCTTCATTCCAAATCCAGTATGCATCTGGCTCGGCATCTAATACCTCTACAGGTACTACAACACCTTGACATTCAGGTAGTGTGATCTCAATCCAGTAGATAATAGGCCAGCGTTTGTCATCACCTTCGTATATCTTCAAGAACACCCTGATGTTCTTGGAATTGTTATCATAAAGATCTGCAATGTTCAAAGTCAATTCGAACCCATCTCCGTCTCCCAATGCATCTGATCTTGCCCACTTCTGTTCAAGTTGAAGAGTGTACTTAGCGACTGCTGTCTGATCAAATGTTGCATCCGTTAGAGCCACTTCGACATATACGTCACCCTGTTCAGCACCATCAACAACATTACCACTCAGTGTGATAGTATCTTGGATGAATGATGACCCGTTCAAATTAAGTTCAACTTGTACAGTTGGCTCAGCATCCCCGAACCCTTCTGGTACAACCGAGAAGTACATCTTGTACTTGTCAGAACTCTTTCCTGCTTGGTCATAAACAACTAATTCGATACGGATTAAAGATTCAGTCTGCCCACTTGGGTCCACTGTCACGTTACTGAAGGTGTATGCCCATGCTCCATCGCTAGACGATGGAGTGATGAAGTTGTGTCCTTCCAACTTGTAATTGTCTTCGTTGTAAGGCTTGTCAAACAGAACTGTCCATTCGTAAGATTCAATTCCGTTACCGGAAAGAGCATCTGCATCTGAAGAGTTGCCTGCATCAAAGTGCACAGTTAAAGCACCGGATTGATCGAGGTTGATTCTCTGAAGAGGCCAATCTACTCCCGATACGGATTTGAATCCACGGTCTTCGATTTGGTCTTCGTATTCAGCTCTCATATCGACCATTGCATCCGCTACTGGGCGGAATTCGTCAGCCCTTGTATCATCAGTCATTACAGTAACCGATATCGAACGGGAATGTCCAGCAGCATCGTGTAGGAAGAGTGTAACTTCCCAAGTTGCGCCCTGGAGACATCCTGTTGCAGATGAAAGGTCTACCTTACAGAAATCAACTGTCGGTGTTGCTACATCTGTGTGGTCGGTACCACTAGCCATTGAAGAACCAGTCCAGTCAGTTGGTCCGCTGATTACCCAATCTGTGGATAATACTTCGGAAGCACTAGTAATGTGTCCGAAAGTAATCTCGGAGTTACTCTTCATGTAATGGTAAGCGTATCCGCCAGTTGAAGGATCGAATGATGGTATTTCACCATTGATTGTCAAATCTAGGCCACTTCCAAGTGTTCCAAATCCATTAGGATAAGGAGTTACTTGGTAGGAGAGCATGTTCCCAAGAAGAGGGAAAGTGCTACTGTCTGCTCTGTCAGATACACTTGCAACATCTATTGTGGTAACGATTAGGCCACCATCAACATAGCTGCACACACCCAGTACAGTGTCTTGCACGTCTGCTTCAGATTGCAATAACCTCTGGAAGGAACCTCCTTCTTCGGAGTATCCATTACAAGCACGTGGAACGGATGTTGCAGAAGCGCTCTTGGTGTTGATAATCGATTCTGTAACAGTTCCGAATTGGTCAAACCCTTGGAATGCTGCAAGGTCTACACCTTCCAAAATTGGATGGTATGGGTCTGCAACTTCCATGTTGTTGTATGTGACTCTTGTTTCAGGAGTGTTTCTCGGTTGAATATCCATGTCGAACGGAAGTAAACTTTCTCCAGTAGACGAAGAGTACTCGTAGTAATCAGTCGCACCAGAAAGGTGAACCTGAACTGTTCCTCCAGATGACATGAAGTTCTTCATTGCATTTTGGTAAGAAGAACCGCCGATCAATTCGTAGTAACCCTTTCCGCCTTCATCACCAGGCTTAGCTGTGTTAACATCTTGCCAAGGCATGATTACCTTGTCGTAATGAGTTAACCATCCTAGGTCTAGGTATTCGCCCCAGTCGTTGATATCATACTGTGTATAAGTCAGTCCTAGGATGACCATGTCCTGCTTAATTGAGGAAACACGTGTAGAGTCACCGGAAAGGATTGCGATATCGATTTGGTCAGCGAATGATGCATGGAAGTAACGAACGTTTCCAGATGTGCTGCCATCAGGTAGAGATGCATGGAAACTGATGTTGTATGTGTGACCATCTTGCCATCCGTTCCATGGAGTATAGGATACTGTTGTCCTCTCTTGTGCACTTAATGTCTGACTTGGACCTGCAGTTGTTGTGTGAACTTGACTACCGTCTGCATCATCGACAACTGTCATGTGGAAAGTGTAGTCTCCCTGTAGAACACCGTTCGTAGCAGATAGAGACCAATCGTGCATCTTTGCGCTATCGATTGGTAGTACACAATCTAGGACAACGTCATCAAGGCATGAAATCTGATCTGGCTTACCCAGAGTGATATCAACACTTTCAACAGAGAAAATCACTCTCGCTAAGTTGTTAGCAAGTGAGATTTCTTCAAATCCATACCAAGGTGTTCCTTGGGAGGTGTTGTCGAACTGTGATTCTACTTCAATCTTGTAAACTCCAGAAACGAAGTCGTGGTTAGATATTGCGATTGTGCGGTTCTCTTCTGCATCTAGGTCAACAATTGTTGTACTGTAGGTTGCATCTTGGCTGAAAGTAAATTCTTCCAGAGAGATATTATCGAAAGCAACTCCACGTACCCCGTCATTCTGACCATTGTGTCCGTCGTCGTTAGACTGGAACTCGAAATTGAGGTCAACTACTGAACCCGCCAGACTCATACATTCATCAGTCCAAAGGCTAGAATCTGCTGAAGTTGTGTTAACAACGTAAAGGTGTGTCAAGTCTATACTTCGACTCTGAACTAAGCCGTCAGTGTTGAAGAATACATTGTAATTACCTGAGCCACCGTTGACGTTTTGTGGGTCTCCGATACCAGAGATTTCTGATTGGTCCAATGTTGTCTCATTGACTGGGTCAATGAATCCATTTCCATCCTCATCAACAATACAGAAGCCGTCTTCGTTGTAGTCAATCCACTGTCCGTAGATGACTCCATCGTAATCGGTTCCTCCTTTGTTCCAATCTACTGTCAATGCAGCATAGTCATTCACAGATGTTGTCTGTCCAGATTGTAGAATATCGAACCATGTTTCTGCGTAATATTCGAAGTTGAGAGCAACATAATCTCCAGACATGTTGGTCAAATCGATTCCAGGGATAGTTAGAGTTTCATTCTCCCATACGTCTCCGAAACTGTTTGGTGTGTCACATGGGTGACCGAACCAATATGCGTGAGAGCCGAATAACTTCTCTGCACAGGTCGAATCGTCAATGATTCCACCGTTAGCATTGCTGTCGTCGGTGTATCTGAATCCAGCTACTCCACCTTCGAATCCTTCTTCACAAACCACTAGAGGTGATCCACAATAGACATCAGTAGGTAGGGCACTGTACACCTTTGCTTCAATATCGAAAGTAACATTTGTATTTCCAAGATGTTCAACAAGAACTTCGATTGGGAAGTTACCCTCAGCATACAAACTACCTGGTTTGAATGATTCGATTCCTAAGACAGCAGGGTCAAAGATATTGAATGCTGTAATGTAACCAACAATCTCATCATTTGCAGGTTGTTCATCCTGAGCGAAATTCAGTTCTGCTGAAATTCTGTAAGTTGTTCCATTAACGAAATCTGCAGAAATCGTTGTTGTGTAATCTTCGTTTGGAGCAAGGTTGTTCATGTTAATGGTCGATTGTTGGTTTTGAACGTTCGATGTGAATGCAGTGTTCTGCTTCCAGATTGTTACATTGTCGATTGCGAATCCGTCGCGTCCAGACCAAAGGGTTTCATTTGCACCAAGGGATCCTTCCCATCCAGACTTGAATCTGAAACGGATATCAACAGTTTCTCCAGAGAAGCGAGATAAATCGAATGAACCAAGGTCTTCTTCAGTGAAGTTACCCCATCCGTACTGAGTACCAGGAATTGCTCCACCATATCGGTATATCGCAGCGTCAAGGCCTGTGTTCTGTTGGCTGTCAAGTCGGCCGTTATCATAACCGCCCCAGTAACTGGTCTGAGAGTGGCACTGGTTTGAGAAGTAAGCGCTCGTTGGACAAGAAATTGTCACCCATCCTAAGTCTTCAGAGAATACTTCAATCATTGCTGCATCATCCCAGACTTCAGCAAGAACGTATCCATTTTGGTCTTGAGTGTATAGATCTGCTAGACCCAAGTGCCTGAATATTTCAATACTCATGTATGCACGGTCTGCACCGGTCAAGTCAACATCATTCAGGACAAGTCCTTCATCCCAGTTAGGTTCGTAACCTGACCATGTATCTCCACTGGAGTTGGTCTTCATTACACCAGACCACATGAAATCTGTTGGGTTGTTTGCGTTAGCAGATTCTGATGCGGCATTGTTACCAGATGTGTGGCCTACTGTGCTGTTAGCAGCAACTTCTTCGTGCCAGTGACTTACACCGTGGTATGCTTCAGTAGTCCAACCGCAACCAGTTCCACATCCAGATGTGTCCTCTGGATTGTCCCAGTCCATTGCATAGACTGTGACGTTGGTAGATGCTGTTTCGTCTACTTCCTTGATTTCGACATCTAGTGTAGCTTGCCCATTCAGAACATCCATTCCTGTGTTTGTTACAGTGACTTCAACTTCACGGTTTCCTTCACCAAGAGCGCCGATGTATGCATCGGTTGGGGAAATATCAATTCCAGATACCGCAAGATCCTTGTTGTCCATTTCGATAACAACGATTCGGTCATATGAGCCGTCCCATCCGAAGTTGTCATCATAGGTGAACTGGTCGTAAGAGCCGTGGCCGACGATTAGGTCAGGGGCACTGTTAGGTCCACCAATCACTTGTCCGATTGCAACTGTTGTAGGCCTCATAGCACCAAAGTACTCTAGAGGATTCATGTGTCCACCGTTACCATTTGAAAGCGTAACTTGAACGCTAGTTGGCAGGTTCAGATAATAGTTGGTAGTTGTGTCACCAGTAGAGGATGTAGAGTTGGATTGCTTGAACTTAGCAGCGTGAATGAAATCTGGTTCCCCGTCACCATTCAATTCTCCAACAGTTACTTCCCAAGCAATGTAAGGCCCGAAATATACAGTCTTTGAATTACTGTATGTGTGTGTAGATTGAGTGATTGTTGCATAGGTGACGTTCTCTGTGTTTTCATCGTTGATTGCTACAACATCAATAATTCCGTCGTCATCAATATCCGCGATGTCAAATCCACCGAAATCAGGTCCAAGAGCGTGTACGTGAAGACCTGCTCCACCGGTTGGGCTCCATGTCACTGTAGCAGGGAATGAGTTAGTCAAACAGTTGAATTCCACAACTGTAACGTTGTCAGACTTTCCTGGGTTGGTTGCCGCCCCAGTAAGATAGTCTACACCTTGATTGCGAACTAACCACATGTCTACGTCATCACAATTTCCACTAACTGGGTTTGTTTGACTAGGTTCTCCCCAATCTCCCAATTCCAGTTCTGTGTAAGAGTTCTGAGTTGAGTCGCCTAGGCTGGTAATCTGCCCCTGAGTGCTTGAGGTGATTGGGCCCATGTAAGTGACTGTGCGCTGATTCTTAAGATCGGCTAGCAATTCTAGAGTGACGATGTCGTCGTTGTCGTCATCGTTCAAATCTGCTACAGCAAGATCCCACATCCAAACAACATCGAACTGCTGTCCGATTGAGAATGTGTCAACACTACATCCATCGTTTTCTATGATTGTAACGTTACCTGGCTTGTCAACGACGATTGCGCCGGATGCATCCTGCTTCAAAGGCCTGTTACGAGCATAAATTACGATGTCGATTGCGTTGTCTCCGGTGAATTCACCGACTTCGACTTGCTGAGTGTTGGAATGATCTTCGAAATCCGCATCCTGGTTCGCATTGGCCGATGTCCAAATATCAGAACGCTTCTGGAATTGTCCATTTTCGTTCCACAATACAGTTATTTTCGTACTACGGTCATTGGCTGTTACGATATCTAGGTCTCCGTCACAATCGAAGTCTCCAAGAGCAACATCTACAGGGTCTGTGTCTGTTGTGTATGTTCTTGAAGTCGATGCAGAAACAAGGTTCGCGGCAGTCGTTGAAAGTAGCATTACTAAGACAAGGAGTAGCGCTCTAGCGCGTCCGTCTTTATTCATAGTCTTCCAAAGCATCATCATCACTCGCTTCTTCGGAGTTCAATTACCACTTTAATTCCTTTGGGAAGGTGTGTTTTCTAAAATAGAGAAATAGCCCCGCAGTACAACGGATAGCCGAATTACGCTGAAACTGATAAATTAAATCATAGTCCAGAGGATAACCAAGCAGGAGAAGGTCCCCATCCGGTAGCATCTCCACCGTGGACTTTCACTATTTTTCCAGCTCTAAACATACTCTCCAAGAATAATTCAAGTTCTAGACCTTCCCTGTCTCCAAGGTAATCGCTTGCAGCGAGCGCGATGGTTTCTGTTGAAATTGCAGTTACGCCGTATTTCCTAACAACAATTCGTAATAATTCCTTCAACCAAGATTCTGCCATTGGATCTTTGACCATAGGGCCTTGAGCAGGATGCGGTTCCTCAAGTTCATCCAATTGTTCTCTTAACTCGTCAGAGTTAGGGCGGACGGGATTTTCAAGACCAACCTCGATTAATTTGGCAGTTAGGTCGAGTTGCCCAATAGGTCGACGAATGATTGGAATTCGAGAAGGGTCTGGCTCCGGACCCATATCTTTTGGTTTACCCGAAGGCATTACATCAGAATCACTAGCTATTCCTGAATTAGAAATCTTGGTGCTGTCAACTGCCATAGGCATCATCCAACCGACCTTCCTTAGGCCAAGTTCAGCAACAATGCCTCTTACCCAATCAGCGTCCCCTTCAAGCAAGACATCTATGTCTTCTTCCTCACTGCGGAAGCGATAGCGAACGTATCCTCTCAACTCCTGCATGTAATCACCCTAATGGTGGTGGGAAATCAACCCACCGGTCTTATTGTGCCAGATTCCTCAGCACTGTGTGGAGGATTCCTCCGTTTCGATAATAATCAACTTCAACTGGAGTATCCAAGCGCACATCTGCAACGAAACTAACGCTACTACCATCTGATTTGTTAGCAGTAATTGTCAATTCTTGTAGAGCCTTGACATCGTCAGTAACGGGTATGTCGAAGGATTCTGTTCCATCAAGACCTAAGAAATCGGCATCTTCACCAT
>Ga0233438_10002836_pt1 | contig 16619 bp, 22 predicted proteins | sample SI_123_September_FD_182720 | JGI IMG/M metagenome (GOLD analysis project Ga0233438, IMG submission 182720) | Seawater microbial communities from Saanich Inlet, British Columbia, Canada - SI_123_September2016_10_MG | ecosystem: Environmental > Aquatic > Marine > Inlet | place: Canada: British...
ATGTCCACCAAGGACTTGCTTCTCGTTCATTCAAAAGGTCATTCACACTTGCAGACGATATAATCGTTAAGGGTGCAGATATGAAGAATGGTATTTTGATTGTAAGTTTAGAGAGAATTGTGCCTGAGGAAGACAAACCTCAAGAAATCAAAATTTCTTAAAAACCCCTTGTAGATACACCTGTTATGAGTTATAATGGGTGTATCTTTATATAAAGGAGATTATTATGATAAATGTAGGAGATACACTTCCGAGTGTTAACTTACCAGTGAGAGTTGAAGGGGAGTTTAAAACATTAAACACAACCGAACAATTCGCAGGGAAAAGAGTAGTGATATTTGCACTGCCTGGAGCATTCACACCAACATGTTCAACTTACCAATTACCTGGCTTTGATGAGAAATTTTCAGAGTTCAATGAGAAAGGTGTTGAACAGATTTACTGTTTATCAGTAAATGATACATTCGTAATGAATGCATGGTTTGAATCCCAAAATGTTCAGAATGTTTATCCGTTGCCTGATGGTAATGGTGAGTTTACTGAATTACTTGGTGCTTCAGTAGCAAAGGCAAATGTAGGATTTGGAATAAGGTCTTGGAGATATGCAATCGTTGTAAACGATAATGTTGTCGAAAAGGTCTTTACAGAAGAAGGACAATCTGATAATATAGATTCAGACCCTTATGAAGTATCAACGCCAGAAAATGTCCTTGCAAACATCTAAACTCTATTCAGTTCTTAAAGAACACTCAAATGAAGTAGGATTACCTATAATGGATAATCCTACTTTTGAGTCTATTACTAACGAATATGGCAAAGAACATTTTCGTGAAGTCTTATCAGAATACATTGCAACTGAAAGACCACCATTCCCATTTAAAGATATATCTCATGAGAAGATGAGAAAAACATTTCTATCACTTAGAGATTCAGACCCATACAAAACTATGACTGCAAAGAAAGACTTGCAGAAAGAAGTGTTAGAAAAGTATGATGATTACAAATACAATTTTGAAGAATACGGATTAGGTTTTATAGATGCACCTTCTGTATACAATGATGCATCTAATTACTTTCACCAAGACTTAAGACTTGCATGTGGAAGTTATGGTTTTAAATCACCAGTAGAAGTTTGGACTGAAGGAACTGCAAAACAAATATGGAGTTGTTTCGGGCCTATGTGGAGAGGAATCAATGGTGTAAAAAAAGTAGAGATAGAAGGTAAAGAAGAACTTAGAGGTGGACAACTTAATGAGAAAAGTTATATCTCTGCATTCAGACTAGGAACTTATATTGCAACTCAATTCAAACCTAATGTTGCAAGAACGATTTATTCAATGACTAATGCAAAAACTGTATTAGACACTTCATGTGGTTGGGGAGATAGACTATGTGGGTTTTACACATCTAATGCATCTCACTATGTAGGATGTGACCCAAACCCAAACACCTTTGAAAGATATAAGAAACAATGTATAGAATATGAAACAATTCTTACAGGTAATACTCCTAACTTAATTGAACAGGACGATTACTTCTCATGTATTGGTTCAAAGAAAGTAGAAATACATAGATGTGGTGCAGAAGATTTACCATATCAAACTTTACCACCAATAGATTGTGCCTTTACTTCACCACCATATTTTTCTACAGAAAGATACAATGAGGGTGGAGAACATTCGGAAGACCAATCATGGGCAAAGTTCAATGAGTACGAAGGTTGGAGAGATGATTTCTATCTACCAGTATCACAAAAGTCATTTGATGCACTTAGTGATACAGGTGTAGTATTAGTTAACATACTAGACCCTAAGATACATGGAACTAGATACAGGTCGGGAGATGAACTTTGTGATATGTTAAGAAATAATTTCTTAGGTCAACTTGGTATGAGAATCATGCAAAGACCACAAGGTAAGGCAGTATTCAAAGACGAAGACGGAAACTTTGACAAAGAGGCCATGGATGAATTCATGAACAAACTTTACATGGAAAATGTTTGGTGTTTTAGTAAAGACACTTCAACAGATTTATTCGAAAGTGTAAAGGTAAGTACACTTGAGAGTTTCTTTTGAAACAATTAAATATCCATTTATCCACTCAACTTATAAATCCTATAAAAGAGTGGTGTGAAAATAATACAGACTTTGCACCAGTAGTGACTAAGTTTAATAAACAAGGACAATGGACTGCAATATCTCTCAAAGGGTATAGTAGTGACCCTAATCAAATAGGAAAGGGTGGTGTATTAGGGACAACAGGTGTAGATGAATTACAAACTACACCCTTATATGACCTACTAAATATAGGTAAGATATTAGAACATATTCCTGCAGAGACTGAAAGAGTTAGACTCATGAAGTTAAGAGCAGGGACTAAGATATCTAAACACACTGATAAAGTGGATAAGGATATTAAGAGTGGTAAGGTAGTAAGACTACACATACCCATAATTACAAATGAAGATATAACTATGAAGACATGGTTGACTGAAGGATTGGTCGACTTTAAGATGTCAGAAGGTGAATGTTGGTGGTTAGATGTTTCAAGACCACATGCAGTAGAAAACAACTCTGATATAGATAGAGTACACTTAGTTATTGATGTATATAATAATGAGAACATAGATGTATAAAGTACAAGAATCAGATTTCGATACCATTTGGGATATATTTCAAGGTGCAAAAGAGTGGTTCCCTCATGTAAGAAAATCTCATTGTAGAGTTAGAATATCTAGAAGTCAAATGATTCTAGAAGACGGTGTTATTATCACATATCATAAAAATAAATCCAATAGAAAAATAGGATTTGACACTGATGTAAAAGTAGAAGGTGGCTGTCATATTTTACACCAAATAGTAAATTCTAAAATGGGTAATGGTAGTGCAGAGGAAGTTATAAAAAGATTTTTTGACTATGTAGATACTAATGTGTATCTTACAGTTCGTGCAGATAACATTCCTGCAAATAAGTTTTATAAAAGAATTGGAATGGAAGACGTTGGATATATAAACTGGTCTAACGGTGAAATGAAAGGAAAGGTTTGGAAACATGCTGTTCGGTAGTTTATATAGAGTTGTAGAGAACCCCAATGAAGATGATGCAGGGATTGAAATCTTAGAGGGTGAATATAAAGGATTGGTATACCAATACGGAAAGGTTCAGTTTGTTGAGGGTAAGAATCATTTAAACTTTCAGAGAACAATAAGACGGGTTCCTAAAAAAGGTGGGACTGTAGAAGAACTAAATAATAACGAAGAATTAGAACAGATTATGGGTGACATATTAGTTGAACTCATAGACGAACAAAGGAAAAAAGAGAATGAACAAAGAGATACTAAAGGAACAGATAAAGAGACATGAAGGAGAAGTCCTTGAAGTTTATGCAGATTCACTAGGATATTTAACACTCGGTGTTGGACATTTAATTAAAGAGGGTGATGCAGAACATGGACAACCTGTAGGAACACCAGTCAGTCAAGAAGTAGTAGATGCATACTATGAGTCAGACTTTGACAAACACGTTGAAGAATGTATCCATGTATTTGAATCAAAAGGTGGAGAGAATTTCTATGACCTTCCCGAAGACATTCAACACGTTCTAGTCAACATGACATTCAACTTAGGTGGAAGTCGTTTTGGTAAGTTCAATAACATGTGGAAAGGTGTTGTATCTGCAGACTGGGAAAAGGTTGCAGTAGAAATGGAAGATTCAAGATGGTTTAAACAGGTTGGTAGACGTTCAGTAGAACTACAGGAACTTGTTAGAAATGTTAAATAAAGATATCCGTGCAGTAAAACTAATCGGTGGAGAAATCGTAATAGGTTTCTGTACTGAAAAAAAGTTAGGTGGTAAACTTCTCATAGAAGAAGCACAAGAGTGTTTAGTTCAAATAATTGATGGTAAGATGGAAGTAGAACTTGCACCATGGCTACCATTTGCAATGGAATATAACTTTGAAATAAGTAAGAGTTCAATCATAACGGTTTTTAAAGTAAGACCCAACTTAGAAATTAACTATAAGAAAAATACAGGTAATAAGTAATGGGAAGAGAAACACTATTAAAAGCACTAATGAGTCAATACCAAGGTGAAATGGATGTCGCAATGGCAAACATTCATGTCTATCAAAATAATCCTGCAGGTATTGGTGAACACCCCGATTTAGCAGAAGCGTTAGATACTCAAATCGAGAGATACGCAAACGCAAAAGAAAAATATGACGCAGTTGGTGACATATTAGGTATCCAAAATGACGGTAAAACTACATTGACAGAATAGTCCATTTGTAGTATACTTACTACATGGATTTTTATACTAATGTATGTCGTACCCGTGACAAGATTCTAGTCACTGGTTATCAAGGAAACAAGAAACAAAAACTATCTGTATCTTACAGACCTAAACACTTTGTGCCTTCTAAGAAAGGGGACACTGCACATAGGTCATTAGATGGTAGACCACTTGAAGTTGTTGAACTCAACTCAATGGGTGGTGCAAGAAAGTTCAGAGAGAACTATGCTGGAACTCAAGGATTTGAAATCCATGGGTATGACCGATACATCTATACTTACATTGCAGATAAGTGGCCAACAGAAGTTGAATGGGATTATACCAAAGTAAAAATTGCAACACTTGATATTGAGTGTGAATCAGAAAACGGATTCCCCGAACCTTCCCTTGCACAAGAGAAGGTCAATGCAATTACAATCAAACCATTTAGACATAATGCACATACCTTTGGTATTGGTGCATGGGATGAATGTCCTAAGAATGTTGTTTACTATGAATGTAAAGATGAGGCACACCTGTTAGAGGAGTTCATCAAACATTGGAGAAAGGCATCTTACGATATCATTACAGGTTGGAATGTAGATTCATTTGACATCACTTATCTTTGTAATCGTATTGATAGATTGTTTGGAGAAGACCAACACAAAAGATTATCCCCATGGAACATGTCTGATGTTAGAGAATACACTACACAAGGATATCAAAAGAATCAACAGTACACGTTATATGGAATCAATGTTATTGATTATATGGCAATGTACAAACAGAGAACCTTTGTCAATCAAGAATCATATTCACTAAATCATATTTCACATGTTGAATTGGGTTCTGCAAAGTTAGACTATTCAGAACATGGTTCATTACATGGATTGTATAAGAATGATTACTCTAAGTATCTTGCATATAATGTACAGGACGTTGTTCTTGTAGAAGAACTAGAAGAGAAACTTGGTCTTATGGAATTGACCATGACCATGGCTTATGATGCAAAGTGTAACTATTCTGATACTTTTGGAATGGTAAAATACTGGGAAACTATTATATACAACTTCCTTAAGAAACAGAATATTCAAACACCACCACAAAGACTTAAACAACAAACTAAAACACATTCTATTGTTGGTGCATATGTAAAGGAACCTCTCGTAGGTAAACATGATTGGGTTATGTCATTCGACTTAAACTCTCTCTATCCACATTTGATTATGCAGTTTAATATTTCTCCCGAGACTATGGTCAAGGGTGGTGCAAGAATGGATGTCAATGTTCAGTCTATGTTAGATGGTGAGTCCGACCTTTCTCCATTAAAGAAAACTAATAGAACGGTTGCACCAAATGGTGTTATGTTCAGTAGAGAGAAACAAGGATTCCTTCCCGAACTTATGGAAACATTTTATGACGAACGTAAGATGTGGAAGAAGAAGATGATTGCATATCAACAAGAGAAAGAAATTTGTAAAGAACCTAAACGAAAGAAAGAATTAGAGAGTCTTATCAAACGTGCATACAACAACCAACAGGTTAGAAAGATTGCACTTAACTCTGCATATGGGGCTCTTGCAAATCAATACTTTGCATTCTTTGACCCTAACCTTGCAGAAGGTATTACTATGTCGGGTCAGTATGTTATTAAGACTGCAGAGAAGACTATCAATAACTGGATGAACAAAGTTCTTTCAACAGAAGATGAAGACTATGTGATTGCAATGGATACTGATTCCGTCTACATCACTTTTGATAAACTAGTGTCACAAGTGTTTCCCGAAGACACCGACAAAGACAAAATTATTAACTTCCTTGACACTATCGGAAGAGACAAAGTAGAAGATGTGTTGACTAAGGGATATGACCATCTTGCAGATTACACTAATGCATTCCAACAGAAGATGGAGATGGGTAGAGAGATTATTGCAGACCGTGGAATATGGACTGCAAAGAAACGATACATTCTAAATGTTTATGATAACGAGGGTGTCAGATATGAAACTCCTAAACTCAAAATGATGGGTATTGAAACTGCAAAGTCCAGTACACCACAATGGGTCAGAGGTAGACTTACTGATGCATTCAAAGTTGTTATGAACGGAACCGAACAAGAACTATGGGATTTCGTAGAGACTGCACGAAAGGATTTTAGAAACCTTCCAGTAGAAAAGATGAGTTCACCAAGAGGTTGTAATAATCTTGAACAGTATTCAGACCCAAACCACATATACGGTAAAGGAACACCCATACACGTACGAGGTGCTTTACTTTACAATCACCAACTTAAGAAGTTAAACATAGATAAACGATACGAGAATATCAGAAGTGGAAACAAGATTCTCTTTACCTATCTCAAACTACCTAACAAGTTAAATGAGAATGTGATATCTTACTCAAATGTTTTACCAAGAGAATTAGAATTACAAAACTATATTGATTACGACAAACAATTTGATAAATCATTCATAGAACCATTGACTGTAGTTATTAGTAAGATTGGTTGGAATACCGAACCAGTTGCAAGTCTAGATTCATTCTTCTAAATACAAGTATGAAAGCATTTGTTATTACAGTTGACCACCCAAAATCTCATGAGAGTGCTGATAAATGTATAGAGTCTTGTGCAAAACAAGGTATACATGTAGAGAAGTTTAATGCAATAACTCCTAAAGATAATCCTAGAGAAATAATAAGAAACATTACAGGAAACACTAAAAGTATGATGTTTGATTTTGAACCTTTTCCCGAGAGAGTTGCGGCCTGTTTTGCTTCTCAACTTACACTATGGGATATGTGTTCAAAAGACAGTGAACCATATCTCATATTAGAACATGACGCAGTATTAGAACTACCCTTCCCACATGACTTAGAGTTTGATAGATGTATTACACTTGGTAGACCTAGTTGGGGCCCTCATTTAGATTCACCACAAACTTTATCAAAAAAATATAACGAAGGTGTTAATAAATTGAAAAGTCATTGTTTTATTGGTAATCATGCGATATTAATAAAACCCGAAGGTGCAAGAGATATTATAGAAAAAGCAGGAATAGCTCCAGTAGAACCTGCAGATACTTTTCTTTCAACTCATTACTTCACATTTTTAGAAGAATATTTTCCATGGCCTTTTGTAGTTAGAGAAACATTTTCTATGATTCAAGGAGACGCAAGTACAGAAGGTAAAGCAAATACACTTCATATAAAAAATAACATAGACTTATGGACATATGAGGTAATAGACCCCGATGAAAACATTCATAATAACGATTAAAGGACACCCCTTATCAGAAAAGGAATCTAGAGAGTGTATAGAATCTGCAAAAAGGTTTTATAAACATGATATAGAAGTCTTTGATGCAATCACACCTAAAGGTGGATATGACCACATATTAGGTGATAGACCAAATATATTTGATAAGTATCCTAGACCCGATAGAGTTGCGGCTTGTTTTGCATCACACTATCTACTATGGAAGAAGTGTATAGAGTTAGATGAACCCATTCTCATACTTGAACATGATGCAGAGTTTGTTAGTGAGTTTCCCGACATAGATTTTGATATGTGTTGCACATTTGGAGAACCAACATATTTCCAACCACAATTTATTAATTTCAATGCTCCTAAACTAGATGGATTGAATACACTTACAGATAAGAATTTTTTAGGACATCATGCATATGCAATGAAACCCGAGGCCGCAAAGATATTTGTAGATGATTGTGACACTTCAGTGTTAAGTCCAAACGATTTGTGGATGACAAAGGAACGATATCCATGGTTGCAAGAGTATAGACCTTTTCCAATTGTTGCAAAGAAGAGTGCATCTACAGTTCAAGACCAAGTATCTGAAGACATGTATGTGTATACCGACCCTAATGATTTTCATTTTGTAAATGGAACAGAAGAACAACAAAATTTTATTAAACAGTATTATTCTCGTGCATTACTTGGCCAGGATTATACATTTGACCAAGTAGAAATATAAATACTAATATGATTGAAGTCACCGATTCAGCAATACAACAACTTATCAAAAAGGATGTCAAGTTTATTAGACTTGGTGTTACTGGTGGTGGTTGTGCAGGATACGAATACTTCATAGAAGACACTTCAGCCTTTATTAACATGTCAGATAAACTTGTAGATTTTGGAAAGTTCACTGTAGTATTAGATGAAATGTCAGTTCCTTACTTAGAGGGGTCAACATTGGACTGGATTAACGAAGGACTAAATGAGTTCTTTAAGATTATAAATCCGAAGGAAGAATCCGTTTGTGGTTGTGGTATTTCAGTGCAGTTTAAAACCGTATAAATAAAACTATGTATGAATATAAAGTAAGTGTAGTTAAAGTAGTGGACGGAGATACAGTAGATGTAGATATCGACTTGGGATTTGGAATGGTTTATAAAAAACAACGTGTAAGAATGTTGGGAATTGATACGCCAGAATCTAGAACAAGAGATAAAGTTGAGAAGTTATTCGGTAAGGCTTCTAAGAAACACTTAAAACACTTATTAGAAGATGCAATGAGTATAACTCTTGTATCACATGATAAAGGAAAGTTTGGAAGAATATTGGGTGAGTTATTCACACATTATGATGAAGAACATCCTGTTTTTGAAACTAAAGTAAATGTTAATCAACAAATGATTACAGATTGTCATGCAGTTCCTTACACTGGAGAAAACAAAGACTTAGTTGAACAACAACACTTAGATAATAGAACAGTTGTTATGGAAACTGGGTATGTTACTCAAGAACAGATAGAGAAAGTATCATGATGACTTTGGATGCATTAGACTGCTTTTACATACTCTCAATAGTTTTTGGATTTACATTTATCATGTTCATGGAAGTGCAAATCAAACAAATCAAAACTATGATGGAAGAACATATTAAGTTTGACTGCATAGAAGACCACAAAAAAGATTAAAAAACCCCTTTACAAATAAGACACTCTTGTGTATACTAGATAGTATATACATTTATGAGGAGTGTTAAATATGTCATTTTTAAAAGATTTAGTAAAAGCATCAGGAAACGAATATGCAAATATAGTTTCTGATGGTGTTGCAGCTGGAGATGTAGATTCGTTTATTGATACGGGTTCACATATCTTCAATGCACTATTAAGTGGTTCACTGTATGGTGGACTTCCTTCAAACAAGATTACTGCAATTGCAGGGGAATCTGCAACAGGTAAAACCTTTTTTGCACTAGGTATGGTAAAACAATTCCTAGAAGACAACAAGGATGCCGCAGTAATCTACTTTGAATCTGAATCTGCAATATCGAAAGATATGATTGAATCAAGAGGAATAGACTCATCAAGAGTTGTTATTGTTCCTGTTGTTACAGTGCAGGAGTTCAGAAATCAAGCAATCAGTATACTGGATAAGTATGCAGAAACCCCCAAAGAAAAACGTCCACCTATGATGTTCTGTTTAGATTCACTTGGTATGTTATCAACTACCAAAGAAATCGAAGACACTGCAGAAGGTAAAGAGACCAAAGATATGACGAGGGCACAAATAACCAAAGGTGCATTCAGAGTTCTTACTCTTAAGTTAGGTCGTGTTGGAGTTCCTATGATTGTTACAAATCACACATATGATGTGATTGGTTCTATGTTCCCTCAAAAGGAAATGGGTGGAGGTAGTGGACTCAAGTACGCTGCTTCATCAATTATCTATCTTTCTAAAAGGAAAGAGAAGGAAGGAACAGAAATCGTTGGTAATATCATCCACTGTAAAAACGCAAAGTCAAGATTGACTGTTGAGAACAGAGTGGTTGATGTGAGGTTATCATACGACAAAGGGTTAGACAGGTACTATGGCTTATTAGACATGGCACTTGCATTTGGAGTATTTGAGAAATCAAGTACAAGAGTTAAACTTCCAAACGGTAAGACCGAATTTGGTAAGACAATTAACAACAACCCCGAAAAGTACTTCACACCCGAAGTGATGGAAAAATTAGAACAAGTAGCACAGGAATATTTCAAATATGGCGAGACTAGAGACAACAATACTCAAGAATCTGATTCAGAGTAATTCTTTTTCACGAAAAGTGCTTCCCTTCATTAAGGATGAGTATTTCAACGAAATAGACGAACAGACTGTATGGAAAGAGGTACACTCGTACTTTGAGAAATACAATAAATCCCCAACTGTAGAGGCACTTCTCATCAATTTAGACAACAGTACCACGTTATCTGATAGTGTGGTGACTGGGTCTAAGACAATTCTACAAAACATGGGAACATCTGATGAAACTGCTGAAGAGTGGTTAGTAGATGAGACAGAGAAATGGTGTAAGGATAGAGCAATCTATATTGCAGTCATGGATTCTATCGAAGTACTAGATGAAAAGTCTAAAAGGTCTAAAGGTGAGATACCCGAATTATTGAAGGATGCACTCTCCGTGTCTTTTGACACTAATATTGGTCATGACCAACTTGAAGATTCAGACGCAAGGTTTGAGTTCTATCATACGGAAGAAGAGAAGATTCCGTTTGACTTAGAATACTTCAACAAGATTACTAAAGGTGGTTTACCTAACAAGACTCTAAACATTTGTCTTGCAGGAACTGGTGTTGGTAAGTCACTGTTCATGTGTCATATGGCTGGTGCAGGACTTATGATGAATAAGAATGTTCTTTACATCACTATGGAAATGTCAGAGGAAAGGATTGCAGAAAGGATAGATGCGAACACATTGAATGTTCCTATGAAGGATTTACCCGACTTATCTAAGAAACTCTTTGACAAGAAGATTGATAAAATTGCAGAGAAGACTAAAGGTAAACTTATAATCAAAGAATACCCTACTGCATCTGCACATGTCGGTCACTTCAGACACTTACTACAAGAACTTGAATTGAAGAAAGACTTCAAACCCGATATGATATTCATTGACTATCTAAACATATGTGCAAGTGCAAGAGTCAAGCCAGGCAGTGGTGCAAACTCATATACTCTTATTAAGAGTATTGCAGAAGAACTTAGAGGACTTGCAGTGGAGTTTGATGTACCAATTATGAGTGCAACACAAACAACAAGAAGTGGTTATGGTTCAACAGATGTAGAACTTACAGATACTTCAGAGTCATTCGGACTACCTGCAACTGCAGACTTTATGTTTGCATTGATATCTTCAGAAGAACTAGAAGAGTTAGACCAAATGGTAGTGAAACAGTTAAAGAATAGATACAATGACCCAACCGTATTCAAAAGGTTTGTCATAGGTGTCGACAGAAGTCGTATGAAACTGTATGATTGTGAACAAGAAGCACAAGAAGAGTTGTATGAAAACACTGGTATTGATGATTCAATCCCTGTACATGACCGTGGAGGCAACACTAAATATAACGACTTCAAAATATAATGAATAAGAAGACTTTACAACCTATCGAAGTGATTAATAAGATTCAAGAAAAAATAGAGCTCAAAAAGAAACTTAGAGATAACAAGGAAGATAAGAAAGTCAAAAAAGAATTAGTCAAGATTGATAAACAGTTAAAGAATAGTACACTCTCTAAAATATGAAAGTTTTACTATTAGGCACTGGTCGTTGTGGAACTTCTAGACTTATTATGGGATTGGGTGAACACTATAACATTCCATTCACTTCCGAACCATTCAACTGGGATTATCAAAAATCAGCAAGACAAACAGAAGAATATACTGTACCCGATAATCACGCAATAAAATGTCTACCATGTTATCAACAATACATAGACCCCCAGTTAAAAACACTTACACACGAGGAAGATGCAAGAGAAAGAGCCCTTTGGTTTATGGAGTTTAGTTTACAGTTTGATAAAGTATTATTAATGACTAGAAGAGATTTATCACAAAGATTATTATCGGTTCTACATGCACACAAACATGGAACATGGTGGGAGAAGTACAACTTTAACCCTGTAGTCCTCACTGAAAAAGATAAACCAATTATAGACGATTTTTTCTATACAGAAAAGGTTATCAATTCTATATCACAACAACTTGCAATACCCATAACATACATGGAAGATTTATACACAAGTGATAAAGAACAATCAAAAGAAACATGGTTATCCTTTACACAAGATTTTGAATATAAGGGAGATGATTTCGATTCAGTGTATGAAAAATTATTCTCACCAACACTTAAACAAAGAACGTAAACTTATAAATAAACATATAATACGGAGAAATTATGCCTTACACAACAGACCAAATCGCAACTCAACAAGATGTTGTTGATTCATTAAAAGAAGATATTAACTGGGTTAAAGATGTATCCTACAATTTTATAGGTAAAGGAACATATAACCATATTTGGAATGGAACAAGAACTTCATTTTGGGCAGATTGGAGAACTAACAATCCAAATGCAACATGGAGTGGTTTGACATACGATTCTGAAACTAATTCAATGACTGGAACTCTCAATGAATCATATGACGATAGTGGAACAACTATGTATCCTGATGTAAACTACACTTGGTGGCAGTGGGAAATGATTGGTTCAGAGGGTTATGAAAACGGTGATTGGACTTCATGGATTTCGACAAAAGAGTCTACTCTTGCAACAGAGGAATCGACACTTACAACCATGAAGGCTGACCCTGCATAAACAGGGTATTAAAATTACCTAAATAGTAGACAGGAACAGATTTTTCTGTTATAATACTACTATGGGCGCAAAGAATTTACATTTAGAACACTTAGAAGACGAGATTATCAATCAAGGGATTGATGGTGGTCGTGGGGCAATAAACTTCTTACAGGGTCTTAGAGACATGATGAAGGGTAATTCAAGTTCTTCTGTAAACATGACTGTAAAGTGGGACGGAGCTCCTGCAATCTTTTGTGGTCAACACCCCGAAACTAATCAATTCTTTGTTGCAAAGAAATCACTCTTTAATAAAGAACCCAAGTTCTACACAACTGAACAGGAAATCAAAGACGATTCAAGTCTTTCAGGTCAATTACAGGAAAAGTTCTTAACTTCATTTCAGTGTTTATCTAAACTATCTTGGAATACAATCATGCAAGGTGATTTAATGTATACTGATGATAAAACAAATAAAACTATAGATGGTAAAGAGTACATAACTTTCCAACCAAACACTATTTTATATGCTGTAGATAAAGATTCTGAATTAGGTAAGACAATCGATAGTTCTAAAATGGGTATTGTGTTTCATACTACTTACACTGGTGGAACAATAGAAGATTTGTCTGCAAGTTTTGGTGCAAAGATATCCAATCTTGGAAGTAGTAAAGATGTTTGGATGGATGATGCATCTTATAAAGACGTATCGGGTAATTCTACACTTACTGCAAAAGAAACACTTACACTTACACAAGAATTATCTCTAGTCGGTAAAGCATTTCATGGAATCAAAAAATCAGACTTAGTTAAGTTTCAAAAAATACAGGAAACTATCGCAACGAAAGGTGCAGGTGCAACTTACAAAACATATTGTAATACACTTATAAGAGGCGGCTCATACAAACCAACATACAATGGATACATGAAACATTTTGAAAATTACTGGAGAGATAAGGTAGTTGCAAAAGTTAAAATGGAAAAAACTAAACAAATTAAAACAGAGATTGGAGAACAACTTTACAACGAACTTCGTAGTTTAAATAAGTTCATTACCAATCTTACTAAGTTTATGGAACACTTAGTAATTGCAAAACAGTTAATTATTGAAGGACTAAATAGAGTAAAGAGTATAGGAACCTTTAAGAAAACATCAACAGGATTTGAAGTTGTAAATCCCGAGGGATATGTTGCAATTGATAAATCAGGAAGTGCAGTCAAACTTGTAGATAGAATGGAATTCGCATTTAATAACTTCACAGCACAAAAGAATTGGGACAAGTAATGAAAAAGACATTCGGTAAATTTCTAACAGAGGCAAAAGACAAGGGTGCAGTGTTTACCTTTGGTCGTTTCAATCCACCTACAACAGGCCATGGAAAGTTAGTAGATAAACTCAAAAAAGAAGCAAAAGGATATGAAGTTCTTTTATTCTCTTCTCATTCAAATGATAAGTTAAAGAATCCCCTTTCACATAAAGATAAAATAAAATACTTAAGAAAGTTCTTTGGTCGTATTGTGGTAGACGCAGACGCAAGAACTGTATTTGATATTGCAAACGAATTACAAACCAACGGGTATAATAAAGTAAGAATGGTTGTAGGTTCAGACCGAGTAAAAGAGTTTGAGATACTATTAAACAAATACAATGGAGTCAAAGCACGACATGGATACTATAAGTTTGAAAGTATAGAAGTAGTATCAGCAGGGGAGAGAGACCCCGATGCAGATGATGTCAGTGGAATGTCTGCAAGTAAGATGAGAGCATATGCAGAACAAGGAGACTATGAGAACTTCAAACTAGGAGTCCCTAGTAGAAACAATAAAGATAAAGAACAATTATACAAAGACATTCGTAAAGGAATGGGTATTGCAGAAGGTACACTACCCACATACATGTATGAAGATTTGATTACAGAAGGTGTGTATGACCCAGGCACATTCAAAGCAGTTTTCTTTTCAGGTGGGCCAGGCAGTGGTAAGTCAACAGTAGTTGATGCACTTTCACTAAAGTCACTTGGTCTTAAACTAGTCAATACAGATAAAGCATTTGAACTTGGTCTAAAGAAAGCAGGAATGACACTTGACCTTAGAGGTGCAGACTTTGATAGAGTAGACCCAATCCGTGCAAATGCAAAAAGGGTTACTGGAAAGGGTATGGATATGTATATGGATGGTAGACTTGGATTGATATTTGACACTACCAGTGCAAACTTAGGTAAAATTAAACAATACAAACAAATGTTAGATGGTATTGGATACGAATGTAAGATGATACATGTCAGTACATCACTTGCAAATGCACAAAAACGAAATGCAGAGAGACCAAGAAAATTACCACAAGAGATAGTTGCGAAAGATTGGGATAATTCAACTCGAAACATGATAGCATTACAGAAAATATTCAAAGGTGACTTTTATCATGTATCAAATGATGATGATTTAAAATCACTACAAACTAAAGCAAACAAACTCTATTCAAAACTCATGACATGGACTACTTCATTCCCAAGTAATAAACTTGCATTGAAGTGGAGAGAAACAGAACTACAGTCTAAAAAGACATAAATAGTATTATGGATATGTTAAACACATTACTAGAAAAAAAGAAAGTCGCACAAGATAAAGATATCAAAGACCGTGACGGTACTCAACCTAAGAAGTATTTTGCAAAGGATGCTGACGGTGATGATATGGCAAAATCTACAAAGGACGCACGTGCAAGACACTTTGAAAAGGGTAGAAAGTCTGCAGATGATGATGATTCTGCATATGAACCTGCACCAGGCGATAAGTCTGCAAAAACTAAACCTTCACAACACACTAAGAAGTATAAGAAGATGTTTGGAGAAGGTAAACAGGTTGCACCCTATAGAGATATTTTAGATATTATCTTAAAGCAGATTAAGAAGAAAATTGAAAAGGAATTTAGTAAGAATCAAGAAAAAGGTGTTGCAATCATTAATACATTGGGTGCAATGGTTGGACATAAAGTTTCTGATAAGGGACAAGATAAAAACAAACTATTCTTAAAGTTTGGTGATAACATACAAGAAGACTCGGCTGTCGATGCTGCTCAACTAAAGGCAAAACATGCTGAACAGATGGAAAGACTTAAGGCAAACCATGAACAGGAATTAGAAGCACTTAAAGATAGACACGAAAGAGAGACTTCTAGAATAGACCAACAGAAAGATAAAGAGACTGCAGACAAACAAATTCAATCTAAAAGAGACGCAGATAGAAAATCTGCAGAAAAGAAAAAAGAATCTCAACAAGAAGAGAGAGATTATAAAAAAGAGTATGCAGACTACCATTCAAAACCTGAACAAGTTAAAAGAAGAACAAAAAGAAATGAGGCACGAAGAAGTCTAAAAGATAGAAAGGATATTAAAGGAAAAGATGTTCACCATAAGGATAACAATCCTATGAATAATGATAAATCCAATCTATCAATCGTATCACAAAAATATAATAGGTCTGAACCAAGACTTAGAAAATTAAAAGAGAAGGGGTTATTACCAAATGGCGGGAAATAAACACGACAACGGTGTACACGAACAAGGTACAGACGAAACAAGAATGGCATACCAAGAAGATACGCCTGGTCAATCAGTACAGCAGTATATCGAAGATAGAAATAAGGCATATCATGAAGAGGCCGTAGAAAAGAAAAAGAAGCACTTCAGTCAAGTGTTTCAAAATCCTCTAAAAGGATTCCCCTACAATGAAGAGATTGAA
>Ga0233438_10002840_pt1 | contig 16604 bp, 17 predicted proteins | sample SI_123_September_FD_182720 | JGI IMG/M metagenome (GOLD analysis project Ga0233438, IMG submission 182720) | Seawater microbial communities from Saanich Inlet, British Columbia, Canada - SI_123_September2016_10_MG | ecosystem: Environmental > Aquatic > Marine > Inlet | place: Canada: British...
GATTTCACCGATGGAATGGGAAAAGGTAGTTGATAAAGAGTTACTTGCGGATTACTCTGCATTTCAGAAAATTCAATATTCAGACCTAAAATGAAAATAGGGGTCTTAACGAGCTCTAGAGCAGACTATGGGATTTACCTCCCCTTACTTGATAAGTTGAAATTAGATCAAAGATTTCAACTTGAGATTGTTGCCTTTGGTATGCACCTTCAAAAGAGTCAGGGTAATACTGTAGATCAAATCACCAAAGACGGCTTTGAAGTCATTCACAAAGTAGGCGAAATGCCTGAAAGTGATGGAGTTATTGATATTTCCAGAGGATATGGAAATATGATTGTTTTATTTGCTGAATTTTGGAGTAAAAACAAATATGATGTAGTCTTAGCTCTAGGAGACCGATGGGAAATGTCTGCAGCTATTCAAGCATCAATTCCCTTTGAGGTTAAAATAGGTCATTTTCACGGTGGAGAAACCACACTTGGTGCCACTGACAATATATATAGACATCAGATAACCTTGGCATCAACGTTTCACTTCACCGCGGCCGAGGTATTCAGCGAAAGGGTAACATCAATTTTGGGTTCAGATAAAAATGTTCACACGGTAGGATCAATAAGTCTTGAAGATATAAATCAGTTACAACTGCCTAGTTGGGATTCCGTAAAGGGAAAGTTTGATATACCATTTGATGATTTCATTCTTGTCACTTTTCACCCTGAATCCGTGGGTGTATCTATGAATAAACACTACGCAAGTGTTATATCCGACGTTTTAGAAATACTTGCCAAAGAACACAACATTCTAGTTACTAAGGCTAACAGTGACGCCCTGGGGTCGATATTTAATGATTGTTTTCAGCAACTTCAAGAAGAGTATCCTCAAAAACTAAAGCTTGTTTCAGCCTTGGGTAAACTTAATTATTTCAAGGCAATGAAAAGCTGTGACTTTATGTTAGGGAACACTTCTAGTGGGATAATTGAAGCAGCGAGCTTTAGGAAATGGGTAATAAATGTTGGGGATAGACAAAAAGGGAGACTGAGAAATGACAATGTATTAGACATTCCTTTTGAGTCCGCAAGAATATTGGAGGCTATAACTCGCCTCAATAAGCTAGATGCTTACGATGGCGGAAACAGGTATGTGAAAGAAAGAACAACAGATATGATCATCAAAATAATTAGTCAGGATGCGAGACTATAAGCACCATTTGATTCGAAAAGAAGCCTCTCTTAAAGAAGCGTTAGGTAGGCTAGATAAACTCGCGGCAGATGCTATTCTGTTCGTTGTAGATGCAGAAACCCGATTATTGGGTAGTTTAACGGATGGTGATGTGAGACGCGGTATATTAAAAGGTAAGAGCTTAGAAGAATCCGTAGAGAATTATATACAGTCGGAACCTAAAAGCATTAATAAGGCGAATTATTCCCTTAAGGAGATTATTAAACTACGTGAACAGAATTTCAAAGTATTACCGGTTTTAGATGCTGATAGAAGAATTATTAACGTTATTAACTTTCGTTATCAGAAGTCTTATTTACCACTAGATGCATTAGTTATGGCCGGTGGTCGCGGTTCTCGACTGCGCCCCATGACCGACAGTGTTCCGAAGCCCTTGCTTAAAGTAGGGAATAAGGCGATAATTGATCATAACATCGACCGGTTGCGTTCTTATGGTATAGACGACTTTCACATCTCCGTTCGTTACTTAGGAGAGCAGCTAGAGGATCATTACAACCAAAAGGCCTTGAATGGAACAAAGCTGAATTTTGTTTGGGAAGAAGATGCTTTGGGAACTCTGGGAGCAGCTAGTCTGATAGAGAGTTTTCACCATGATTATGTGTTAATTACAAATTCTGACATCCTTACTACGATGGATTATGAAGATTTTTTCTTAGACTTCTTTGAAAAGGATGCAGATATGTCAGTGGCGACAATACCTTATCAAGTGGATATTCCATATGCTGTGATGGAAACTAATAATCACAGGGTTATCTCATTTAAGGAAAAGCCAACTTACACATATTACAGTAACGGAGGTATTTATATTGTTAAACGTGAGTTGTTAAATCGAATTCCTAAAAATAGTTTTTACAACGCAACAGATTTGATGGAGCAACTAATTAAAGATGGCGATAAATTGATTTCATATCCAATTCATCAATATTGGTTAGATGTTGGGAAGCCTGAGGATTTTGAAAAGGCACAATCGGATATAAAACGCTTGGTATTATAATGAATATCTTAATTACAATATGTGCTAGAGCAGGGTCAAAAGGAATTCCTGGAAAAAACATTAAACCTATTAATGAAAAACCGCTTATTGCCTATACAATAGGGGCTGCACAAGAATTCGCAATGAAGTACAAGGCAGACATTGCGCTTAGCACAGATAGCAATAGAATTCGGGAAGTTGCCGCGGAATATGGTTTGAATACAGATTACGTAAGACCTAAAGAGTTAGCCACGGATACAATCGGAAAAATTGATGTAATTAGAAATTTAGTTGATTATCAAGAAGAACTCTTAAACAAAGAATATGACTTCATTCTAGATTTGGATATCACATCTCCATTAAGGACTCAAGAAGATTTAAGCAATGCGTTGAATGAATTAGTCTCTAATAATGAAGCAATCAACATCTTTTCGGTATCTCCGGCTGCGCGCAACCCCTACTTTAATATGGTTGAAAAAGGCTCGGGTGAATATGTGAAGCTTGTAAAGCATAGCGGCCAAATAAAATCTCGACAGAAAGCACCTAAGGTATATGACATGAATGCCTCTTTTTACTTTTTCAGAAGGAGATTCTTTAGCGAATTGTACGAAACAAGTATTACAGATAAATCTTTGGCTTACGTTATGAATCATCTGTGCTTTGATTTAGATGAGCCCAATGATTTCATCATGATGGATCTAATGTTGCGACATAATCTTTTAGATTTTAAGTTTTGAAAGTTTTAATAATCGGACTTGGCTCAATAGCCAAAAAGCATATTGCAGCCCTAAGGAGTTTAAATCGAGATTGTGAAATATATGCGTTAAGGTCTAGTAAATCAAGCCAGGTGATTGAAGGGGTAAGAAGTTGCTACACTTTAGAAGAAGTACCATTAGGTTTGAGTTTCATTCTTATATCGAATCCAACCTCGCTGCATTTAAAAACAATTAAAGAGGTTTCTCATTTTGGTGTACCGCTTTTCATTGAAAAGCCACCAATCGATTCTGTATACCAAATTAGAGAACTTGCTGAGCTAATTAAGACTTTAGATATGCCAACCTATACGGCTTTTAATCTGAGGTTTCATCCTGTAGTCCAGTGGTTGAAGGATAACATTGAGTCTCATAATGTCATAGAGGTTAATGCATATTGCGGTTCCTACTTACCTGACTGGAGACCAAATAAGGACTATAGAAAAATTTATAGTGCTCAAAAGAATCTAGGAGGAGGAGTTCATTTAGACTTAACGCACGAGATTGACTTTTTACTTTGGATTTTTGGAGATCCAATGTCTACTATGTCTACCAGGAGAAAAATTTCAAACCTGGAGATTGACAGTGTAGATAGTGCTAAATATTGGTTGGAGTATGAAAACTTCACTATTAGCTTAACTCTAAATTATTTTAGGAGAGATTCAAAGCGGAATGTTGAAATCGTCACGAATCAAACCACTTTAGAATGTGATCTTATTTTGAATAAAATAACAGACCTAGGAAAAGGTCAAGTTATCTTTGAGTCTAGGGAATTTTCAAGTTTAGATACTTATATAGAACAAATGAAATATTTCATCGACTGTGTTGAAACTAGAACCGAATCTATGAATACCCTTCTAGAGTCGATGAGGACAATGGAAGTCTGCTTAACTTAATTAAAACTTAATGTTACAAGGGAAAAATATTATTGTCACCGGAGGGAACGGGCTTTTAGGCCGTGAAATATGTAAAGATATTCGATCAAAAGGAGGCGTCGCAATAAACTTCGATATTAATCATTCAGAAGTTACAGAAACAAATTTCATAGCTGATATTACTAATCCTGAATCCATTTCCGCGGCTTTAAACCAAGCGGAACAAAAGTTTGGAGCAATTCATGGTCTTGTTAACAATGCCTATCCAAGAACCAAGGACTGGGGCACAGCTTTTGAAGAATTAACCTACGAATCGTTAAGGACTAACGTCGACTGGCAAATGAACAGTTACTTACATATGTGTAAGTTGATTATTCCGTTTCTTAGGAAGGTAAATGGGGGCGCTGTGGTAAACATGACATCTATTTATGGTGTTGTAGGAAATGATTTTTCTATTTATGATGGAACTAATATGGAACCACCTGTGGCTTATTCTGCTATAAAAGGAGGTTTGATAAATGTAACAAGGTTTATGGCGTCAAAATATGGACTCGAAGAAATACGCTTTAATTGCGTTTCACCGGGGGGAATATACGATAATCAGAACCCTTATTTTGTGGAAGCCTATGAAAAAAAGGTGCCAATGAAACGAATGGGCACTCCCGAAGACATAGCACCGTCTGTAAGTTTTTTATTATCCGAACAATCTAAATATATAACTGGTCACAACTTAATCGTTGATGGTGGTTGGACCGCTATTTAATCAATTTATGAAAAAGGTATTTTGGTGTACATCATGTTTAAACATGTCTACAAGACCTAGAATCGAGTTTAACGATCAGGGTGAATGTAACGCTTGTTTATGGTCTAAGGAAAAGAAGTCATTTCCTTTTGCGGAGAGACGTATTGAATTAGATAAACATATCGAGAGTATAAAGGGTAAATATGCATTTGATTGCATCGTCCCGGTAAGTGGTGGAAAAGACGGATCATATGTAGCTACAAAGCTAAGAGATGATTATGGAATGAATGTTCTTGCTGTTACAGTGAGGCCAGCGCTAGAATTAGAGTTGGGCTCGAAGAATTTGCAAAATTTTATTAATTCTGGTTTTTCTCACATTCACGTGAGTACTAACAATAGAATTTTGGATGAGCTAAATAAGGAAGGCTTTAAGATAAAGGGATTTCCTTATTACGGTTGGTTAATTGCAATTCACACAGCCGTAATCAATGTGGCAAATTCATTCGGTATTCCACTTGTTGTCTATGGTGAAGATGGTGAAATTGAGTATGGAGGTTCAACAGCTAAAAAGAATATTTCTTTTTACGACACTAATTACATGCGCGATATATACCTCGAAGGAGGGCACAATCGAATACTTGAAACAGTTAAAGAAAAATTAAAGCTTACTGATCAAGACTTGTATATGTGGAAATTCCCGGAGTCGGTGGATTCACATGTAAGATTCACTCATTGGTCTTACTGGGAGGGTTGGGACTCATATAGAAATTACGTTGTAGCTAAAGAAAAATGTGGACTTGAAGAAAATGAAGAAACGAATCAGGGGACATTCACGAATTTTGCTCAAAATGATCAAGCGCTATACTCCTTACACGCATACTTAATGTATTTGAAGTTTGGTTTTGGCCGTGCCACACAAGATGCGGGCATTGAAATTAGACGCGGTGCAATGAATAGAGAACAAGCTATCGAACTAGTTAAAATTTATGACAATCATTTCCCTGAAGAATTTTTAGATCTATATCTGGAATATTATCAAATGTCGGAAAAGGAGTTTTTTGATGTCCTAGAAAAGCATTCAAACAAATCATTATTCAAAAGAGAAGGAAATGAATTCTTACCTCAGTTTGAGGTTGGGAAAGAATTTATGTTATGAGAATCGGTATTGTAGAATATGAAATGGGTAACATATATAGTTTATACTCTTTGTTCAACCATCTTGAAATTGACTATTTTCTCTCTTCAGATGTTAGCGAATTAAATAACGCAGATGTTTTAATACTTCCTGGCGTCGGCGCTTTCGATGAGGCTATGTCTAAACTGCATCAATTAAACCTAGTCCAATACTTACGGAGGTCCAACAAGCCTATAATAGGCATTTGTTTGGGAATGCAGCTATTTTTTGAATTTGGAAGTGAGGGTGGTAAATCAACAACTGGCTTGGGATTAATAGAAGGCTCAATAGAATTGATGGAGCTAAATAAGTTGCCGCATGTTGGATTTTCTAGGATAATAAAATCTGAATTATCTCTTGACATGCTAGATAAGGACTTTTACTTTACACATAGTTATGCCGCAGAAAGACAAGATTTGAAGGCTTCATATGCGATGATTGAAATAGAGGGAAAACTAATTACCGCCGCAGTTCAAAAAGAAAATATTATAGGATTCCAATTCCACCCTGAGTTGAGTCAAAACAATGGAATTAAATTATTTCAACAACTAAAAGAATGGCATACAAAAGAATAATATTTTCGCTTTTGTATTTTGAAGGCAATTTTGTTTTGTCTCGTAACTTTAAAAGACAGAAAGTTGGTAATTGGAAGTGGTTGCTCAATAAGTACCAATTGCTAGAAGCTTTGAACTCTCTTGACGAGTTGGTAATTTTAAATATAGATCAAAGTGAGGATGGGTTTGATGAAATTTTGAGCATATCTAAAGAACTTGCAACCATGGCCAACTTGCCATTATCAGTTGGCGGAGGAATTAAAAACCTCGAGATGGCTACAAGAGCTTTCGAATCGGGAGCTGATAAATTAGTCTTAAATAGTCTTTTTTTTGAATCACCGGATGAATTAAACAAGATAGTTTCAAGGTATGGGGCGCAGGCTGTAATTCTCAATATTGATTACCGAATGATAAATGGAGAGCGTGTTGCTTTTAGTAAGTGTGGAATGAACAACGAAGGTGCATTGGAAGAAATTCTAATTAAATTGAACCAATATAGATTTGGGGAATTGTTATTGAGAAATATTGATAGAGACGGTACTGGATTTGGTAATGATTTGGAATTGCTTCAATCCGTCGGAGCTATTAATAAACCAATACTCATGTCTGGCGGAACTGGTAAGTCTGAGCACGTTGTTGCTTCATTGAATAATGGGTGTATTGACGGTGTGGTCACTGCGAATATTTTGAATTTTATTGGTGCAGGCCTAGTTAAGTTGAGGACGGAAGTTGCACAAAAGATACAATTGGCAAAATGGTAACTTATTCTACGAAAATATGCTGTCTTTAAAAAAAGCTATCAATACGAAGGTTAATGATTCCGTGTTAATAACAGGATCTGCCAGAAGTGGCACTTCAATCATGGGTAAATTAGTTCATTCTCTACAAACCGTTGAGTATAGTTTTGAACCTCCGACAGTTATAAGTTTATTGGCTTCTATTGAAAAAATTGACCAGGATATTTGGAAGTTACTGTTCGAAACTTACTTATATGAAGATTTCTATGTAAATGCTATTTCAGGACGGAATTTAAATTTTAATTCTAACGATGATTCATTTATCTTGAATGCAAAATCGAAAGATCTGATTGATTTAAGGCATTCGAAATCTTTTAGGAAAAGCGATATAAATGCCAATTTAGTAAATGGTAAGATAGCTTTCAAAATTCCTGATATTGTGCCATATGTTAGGCCGCTGATACGTCTCTACCCGAATATCAATGTCGTTTTGATGCGCAGAAACCCTGTGGATACGCTCAACTCTCTCTTGGCTAAAGGTTGGTTTTCAGATGAATCTCTCAGTGAAAGTAACTTAATATTTCCGTTTGAATATTTCGATGATCATTGTATTCCTTATTGGGTTAAAAATGAGGATCGTACAGATTGGATGTTAATGTCGGAAATTGATAGGTGTGCATATTATTATCTTTTAATGGACAATGTTCCAAATATTGAAAATATATGTGTTGTGGATTATGATGATTTAATTCAGAATCCTAGAAAGGAAATGCAGTATTTGTGTGATAATTTAAATCTTAGTGAAGGTGCTCTTACTGAGACTATTTTAAAATCTATTGCAAAGTCAAAGGTCCAAAGGAATAATGCGATTTTAGACTTGGTGAGCGAAGAGCTAAGAGAGAAAATCATCAAAAACTGGCCAAATTACGCTTAATGTTTATTAAACAGATACTTCTGCGACTAAAGAATCAAGTAATCTGATTATATGAGGATAAAACGCTCATTAAAAAACAGTAGCAGAAATGGTGATCTATTTAAGCAAGTATTTAGTTATACCGCTCTGAATGTTTTTGAGAAGCTAATTCCGTTTTTCTTAATTCCATATCTCTCAAAGGTTTTAACAGAAAATGGTTTAGGTATGTACATGATATTCAGAGCTGTGCTACCAGTTTTACTGCCGATAATAAGCTTAAATACTTACTCGGCAATTACATTGGTTTTTTTTAGGTTGGACGGTACCACCTTTACTAGGTATTTAAGTAGCGTGGCAAAAATGTTTTTTGTGTTTTCGTTGATTGCCTTTTTGTTTTTCCAAGTATTTGATGATATAGTATCCAAATCTATTGGTTTTTCTGACTCCTATTTCGTCATATTTTTGGTAATAGTCTTCTTTGAATATTTCTTTATTATATATCGTGAACTATATAGATTAAAAAATAGGCCAATAATCTATGGCTTATTAACTATGTCAAAAACGATATTGGTTAATGGCATTGGTATTGCGCTACTTGCCATAAAGGGCCTAAACTGGAGTAACCTGTTGTTTGGTCATTTATATGGTATTACGATAGTAGGAATGTTCTCGATTTGGAAATTGATACTTGAAGGTTATTTGACAAATACCTTTGATAGACATTTTGCTAAGGATAGTATTAAGTTGGGTTCTCCATTAGCCTTAAATGGTGTTGGTAATTTCTTGTCAGGTACCGCCAACAGATTGGTTATTGGTATAGCCCTTGGTGCGGCTGCGACTGCTAGTTTCGGGGTAGCTGCTTTTTTTGGTGGCATCATGGGGGTTATCGAAGGCGGTTTTAATAAGGCTTTCACACCCTACTTGTTTCGAACTTTGTCTGCAATTAGTTGTGAATCAGATGAAGTTAAAATAGAAGAAATAAAACGACTGAATAGACTACAATTACAGATTTATATTCTTTTTATATTAGTCGCATTTTCATTGATTTTATTAGGCCAATTTATGTTTGAAATGATATTTGATGTTAATAAATATTCTCAATCAAAAAGGTTTATCGCACCTATAACACTGGCATTTTTGCTAAAAGGTTTATCCAAATATAAGGTAAATTTCATTTTTTTTACTAAACAAACGCGACGGTTGCCAAAAATTACATTAGTTACTGGAATGTTGAACATAATATTGGCTTTTTTGGGTGCAAAATATTTTGGATTATTAGGGGTGGCGTATTCATTGTTGTTAACAATGTTGATTCAATTTTTATTTACCAATTATGAAAGTAAACGAGCATTTAGTAATGAAAGTATCTAGGCCTGAGGTTACATTTGTAATACCATCAATGATTGCTTTAGCTACGTTATCGCCTTATCTGATATTCTTTAATGAAAATGGATTGAAAATAAATATTGTGGCCACTGTTAGTGTGAAAAGTTTTTTGCAGACATATTACCATGAGAGCTTCTTACAGAATGTTATTATCGAGGATTTGACGGATTATAGGAGGCGTTATCGACTCCGAGGACTGTGCCATAAGATTCTGTTAATAATATTTACACCTAGGAATTATTCGGTTTACTACGATCTAAGATTAAAGAACGCATTAGGTTATATATCAAGGACGAATTTGTTCAAATATTTCAATGGTCTTACCTCAATAAAGGGAAATAAGGTTAGCGATAGGGTTAGCTTCATTATGAGATTTCTTTTTAAGAATCCTTTTAGAACTCCTTTTGTGATTACATCCACCGTTGTTGGTGCGAGTTATTTAATGTCTAGCCGTAAACTGAAAGTTATTACAATACTTGAAAGTTGGGATCATCCTATAAAAATACCTAAGGGTTATTTGTCCGAATTAGTTTTGGTGTGGAATGAGGATTTAGCAAGAGATTGGTTATTATATCAGGATAATTCTAAAATAAGATTTGCTTATCCCGTAAAGTTAGGTTACGTAATTGAGAGGGGTAAGACCGCTTCAGTGAATCTTGTGGACGTGAATCAAAAGTTGAATTGGTTATATCCGGCTACATTTAGTTCCTTTTCACGTAGTATATATTACCAGGAGGAGCTACAGATAGTCAAACAGATAGCTGATTTCGTTTTTTCTCGTGGAGATAAGTTAATCTTGAAGTGCAAGCCAAATACAAGCATGATGGATTTCATTGAACTTGAGGATTATAAAGGAATAACTATAATAAGAGACGATTCAAGCTCGTATGGCAGTGGTGATTATTTTCTGAGCGATGAGTATAATCAAAAACGTTTAGATATTTTGGATAAGTCCGATATCTTGATAAATCTTGGAACCACTTTCGCATTCGAGGGCGCTTTAATAGGTTTGCCTATCGTTCAGTTCGATCTCGATAAGACCTCTGAGTCTCCGCTATACAGAATATATGAAGAATATCATTTAAAGCAGTATTTTGTTGATGATTGCGAAAAAATATTTCATGTAGAGAACATAGGAAATATTAAATTTTCCTTGAATAGGGCGGTTAATGAATTAGAGAGTTTAGGATATAATTCGAGGCCATATCTTATGCGTGAAAAGCTATTCTCATTTATTTCTAGTCGCGTATCTCTTGAGGAATCCTTCAATGCTATAATTAATGTTTTAGAAAGACAGGATTAATGACTAGAATAACAATAACAGGGTACTATGGTACTGGAAATTTAGGTGATGACATGATGTTAAGGGGACTTTTAAGGAGCCTTAGTCGAGTTAATCTAAAGAGTCGTATTAGAGTTTTTTCGTTTAACAATTACGAAAGTATTGAGATTGCTAATTTCGAAGAAGTCGAAATAATTAAGTTACCCGGGACTAGAACTTATAGAAGTCTCTCGGGGGCGCTTAAAACACTTTGGAGTACTGATATTTTGCTATATGGAGGCGGCACGGTTTTTACTGACAGTTCTGGAGACGGAAGTTTTAAGCTATTCATTTTGGCTAAATTGTTGGGTTGTAAAATAGGATATATTGGTGTGGGCCTAGGGAGTTTGACCAAGACCTCAAGGATATTAAAAACGCGAATTTTGCTTAGACTATCTTATTTGGTGGTTTTCAGAGAAAGAACTTCTTTTGATCACGCAGTTAAAATTGCTGGAAAAAGGAAAGAATTTCTAGTAAGACCAGATTTATGGTATCTGGATTATTGCGAAAGAATGGATGATCTGCTAAAGAAGTCTCGCCAAAATAATTCAATAGTTATTTGTCTGCGCCCAATAGATCAATATGTAAATAATGGAGAACATTCAAAAGTTGTTTACAAGAATATTTATGACAATTTAGTCCGGTTGATAATATCTGAGCAATATAGCCACATTGAATTAGTGACTATAGACAACGTTAAGGATAGAAACATCACTTCGGAATTTCAGGAATATCTAAGTGATAAAGGAATTAGTGCCATAGTTTATTGCGAGTTAAAAGTGAATGAAAAATTGGAGAAGTTGGCTTCGGCAAGATTTGTATTCTCTATGAGATTGCATTCTAGTTATACAGCCTATTATTGTAACGTTCCCTTTCACAGCGTGGCATATTCAACGAAACTGAATATATTTCATGACCATGTTAATAATTCTAATTATACGCAATTGAGTGCCTTAAAAACCAAAGGTTACAAGATGGACTTGTTGCAAAAAAATACAAGAGAAAATCGAGACGCACATTTGAACAACCCTAAACTCTACTCCGATCAGATATTGGCTTTAGGTCAAATTATTCATGACTTAATATGACAAAGAGATGGATAAATATATGCTTGATTTCTTTTTTCTGGTTATTCTCCACATTGTTCTATGTCGCCTTTAACAACGTGAATTCAAGCACAGGTACGGTCAGATTAGTGATGACGGTAAATTTGCTTATGATATTTGCGTTAAACGGAAAGTATTTGTTGGAAATATCTCGCTCATTTTTAAAGCAGTATACGCTGGTGTATTTGTTGGTGATTTTTTTATCTTTTTGTTCGTCTTTAATTTTGGGAAGGGTTCATCCTTCATATATCAATTCATTTTTATTAAATGCCTTTTTTCCATTTTTATTTTTTCTTATCGCGAACAAATCATCAGGAATGTTTCATGAATTTGTTATAAAAATACTCATTATATCGACCATTTTAAATGGTATAATTGCAATATCAACATCTCCGGTATTTAATTGGTATATTCCAGTGATAAGTGATATCGGATTTGTTTATGCTCATCAGGGTGGCAGTTCGAGTCGTTTGGTTTCCTTAATTGGCAATGCTACGACATTAGGCTATTTTGCGTTAGTAAGTTTGTCTTTTGTGTTATTCGGTCATTGGGCGCGATATAGATATCTGACATCATCGTTCCTGATAATTATAGTTCTCTTTACACGCCAGAGGGGAGTGTATGCCGGTTTATTAATTTTAATGGCTATTTATACATATTCACTGATAAAAAGTAAGCGCATTTCACTAAAGCAATTGGTTCTTACCACGGTGTTTATGAGTTCTGTCTTATATGCCCTGAAGAATTTGATAAACACGGAACTATCGCAGCAGCTTGTAAGGTCGACTCTCTCAAGAAGTTCGCTAGGAGAGGCTATGGGTGATCGTTCTAGTCAGCAGGTTTTACTTATAACAAATGATAATATTTTCACTCAGCTTTTTGGTCGTGGCTATGGATCACATTCAGCGTTAAATAAGGGTTCGGAGTTTATGCAGCCAGACGCTCCTTATTGGATGTTAACAAATGAGACAGGGTATTTAGGCTTTTTACTATTTATTGGGTTTTTGTTGAGCGTCGTATTTGTTGGGTTAAAAACGAAATCTAAGATTATCTTATTTTTGGGTTTACATATAATCATTGGTTTGTTAGGAAGTCGATACTTATGGTATTTTCCAGTAAACTACCTATTTTTTTATGTATTGGGTTATGGTAGTAATCTAGTTGAAAATAATTGATCATAGTGATTTGGATTTTAGATCTTACTGAAAGAACACCGGAGTATTCTGCATTATTTGCAAAGTCATTAGAAAGTCAAGGTTTGCCTATTTGTCATCTGCGCAATGGAAGTAGGCAGTTCATATCGATAAGTAAAATTCTTTTTAAGAAGAAAAGTAAGCGTAGAATCAAACGAGCGTTTGTAACTATAGAATACTATTTCAATTTTGTAATTTTCTGTGCTAGACTTGTAGTTTATCGACCTTCTATTTTACATGTTCAATGGCTCCCTGGATTAGAGTTAAAGTATCCACTAGACTTATGGATTCTTCGTTCTATTTATCGGTGTAAAATTGTACATACTGTACATAATGTTCTTCCTCATGTGAATCGCACACATCACAAGAAGAATTTTGAATTATATTATGCACTGGTGGACTGTTTAATTTTTCATAATGAATCTTCTTTAAAAAGTTTTACTTCACATTTTGGTATGCCACTGAGATATGAAATAATTCCTCATGGACTAATGTTCGAAAGAAATATCAGGCCGAATATTGAATTGAATACGCCTATTAAACTCCTACTTCTTGGTCCGATTCGAGAGTACAAGGGTTATTTAAAGTTTGCTTCGGTATTTAACTCTTTGGAGAGTCATTCGTTTTCTTTACGAGTTGCAGGGTATACGCAGAATCAATTTGATATCATGACGCTCAAAGAGATGAAAAACGTTGAATTTCTCAACGCATTTTTGTCCGAACAAGACTTCTTGAGAGAAATAGACCATTGTGACTATGGTGTTCTTCCATACGAATCAATCAGTGATTCTGGCTTGCTCTTTGCATTTCTTTCCAGAGGGATACCCGTAATATTATCATCTATTCCCAGATTCATAGATTACTATCATCAAAAAAGTATACTTCAGCACCTATTATTACCAAAGGACATTTATTCTGAATCTTTACAGGCTTTTTTGGACGATTTGAAAAACTTGAATTATCGGTCTGTTTTGGATAATACCATTGACCTCCAGGTGGATTATCTTTGGGAATCAATAGGGCCGAGGTATCTTCAGTTGTACGAAGAGCTGAGCAACTCTTAAAACCTAACAGTTTGTGGCGTGCTTCATCCACAGTCTATGAATCGAACCATGTGACCTATGTATAGAATTTACCAAAGGCATCTGTTGCTCAATGATGACATACATCTTGAGCCTGAAATTGAACCTCAATTATCAGAATTTCGCAAGTCTAAATCTTGGTTTTACAGGCGGATTAAGAAATGGGATACCTCAGAGTCTAGCTTTTACTATGTCATTCAAGACCAGGTAATGACTATGGAGAGCATGAAGTCTAAGATTAGGACTAAGTTGAGAAAGTCACTTTCGAATGTCGAGTTTTCCCCTTCAAATCTTGAAGATATTTTATTCGAAGGTTTTCACCTTTACGAACAAATGCCAACCTTCGGTGACTCGAGCGCTACACCTGAAAAGTTCAGAGATTATTTGACATCTCGAGTTGGACGTATCGATTACCACGTAGGGCGCAGAAGTTTAGATCGTAAAATTGTTTGCTTTGCGGGCGTAGTTGTCTCAAAAGAGTCAGTTGATCTCTCGTTTTTTAGGTATGATAGAGAAGAAAGGATTAGCCCAGTTTATGGAATGCTATACTATTTAAACAATTATTATATCGCTGAACGGGGATTTAAGTATATCAACGATGGATTCAAAAGTTACTTGCATGGAGCCAATTTTCAGAAGAAGCTCATAAAAGAGTTCAACTATCGTAAGTGTTTCGTGGAAATTGAAATCTATTCGAAGTATCCTTTGGGTTTAATTCGGTTGTTAATCAAAATCTTTAGGAGTAATGAAAAGCTTAAGGCTTTGGGTTTTTATCTTGAAGATTACGCCAATGAACAGAGGAAGTCCACTTGTTAGAATAGTGAGGAAGCTTTTGACACTTAACCGTGTTGGAGCGAGCTTCATTGGTTTGATTCTAAGGATGTTTCCAGAAAGAAATGTTGGACACATCTATATCATCGGGGCTCCACGCTCTGGAACCACCATTACTTATCAGAGGTTCATTTCAAACTTCAATGTTAAGTATTTAGACAATTATCTTCACTTGATGTTCGGAGTTCCCTTCTTTCGTGGTATGTCAAATTGGTTCGCTCCCTCATACAAGGAACACAGTACGCATGGGTTTGTTTCTGGACTTCGAGGAGCAGCTGAAGGGTTGCATTTTTGGGATTACTGGACTAATACTAGATTGAAGTTTAAACAGGACTTTCGATTCAGAAAGGGATTTAGGTTATATATTGACTATATGGAACCTAGTAAACGCCCATTTATAACATGCTATATTCCACATTTGGGACATGTCCATGAGATTCTCGACCAAGATCCGAATGCTTTTGTGGTGTTGCTTCATCGAAATTCGGAAGCGGTTTTAAAAAGTCTCAAGAAGATCTATCAAGAAAAGTTCATTCCCGAAGAAAAATGGTTTAGCTATCAGCCAGATGAGTTGCCTACTACGGAAGGTTTAGACTTAAAGCTTCAAGCCCAAGTTGGGTTTTATAATACTCTGCTCGAGCAGGATAAAAAGTCTGATGAAATTAGAGTATTAGAAGTGACCTATGAAGAAATGGTCGACTTCAATTCAGTGACCAAAGACCGTATCTTATTTGCTTATAATACATTTGCCAAAACAAGAAACCTATCAATCCTTAAAGCTCGAAAGAATGGTTAGTGTCGTCATGCCTGCACATAAGTTTCATCCAGATGTATTAGAGTCGATTGAATCTGTTCTACATCAAACTGATTATTTGGCTGAATTGATTGTGGTTGATGATTCAGGAAACGGTGAGGTTGCAGCAAAGGTTTCTGAGTCAATATCAGACGATAAGCTCAAATTCGTGATTAATTCACGAAACCTCGGGTCTGGTCCATCAAGAAATGCAGGCGTTGAAGCGGCTACCTCAGAGTTTTTAGCCTTTTGTGACTCGGATGATTTGTGGATGCCCGAGAAGTTAAAATTACAGGTGGACTTCATGATAAAAGAGAAGTTGACATTCTCATTCACTAGCTATAGTGCATTCGACACATCCTCAGGTAAAACTTTGTACACCGTAAAATGCAATAAGCCTTTGCAACTATGGGACTTCTTGAAAAACACATTGATTTGCACAAGCACCGTAATTCTAGATAGGAAGAGATTGGGAGATATAATATATTTCCCACCAATTCGAACGAGCCAAGACACAGCCTGCTGGATTGGAATACTTAAAATGGGGGCGACTGCAGTTCCATTCAATCGAGTCCTGTCATCTTATCGTGAAGGAAATACAAAGGCTACTTCAAATAAAAAGAAAGCCGCTTTTGAATACTTTCAGCTGATCAGAACTTCAGTGCCACTTTCATTTATTCCAGCGGCGTATTGTTTCGTGGCTTATGCACTTAATGCTACTTTAAAACGACTAAGAAGGTGACCAGAATTCTAGATTTGCTGTTATCCCTAATAGCATTAATCTTCTTAGGTTGGCTCATTTTGTTGGCCTACCTTATTGCTTGTATCGACACCCGTTCAAATGGCATGTTCACACAACAACGAATAGGTAAAGGGTTGAAGCCTTTCCGCGTTTATAAGATTAAAAGCATGAAAGTGATACCTGGCTATGAC
>Ga0233438_10002842_pt1 | contig 16603 bp, 11 predicted proteins | sample SI_123_September_FD_182720 | JGI IMG/M metagenome (GOLD analysis project Ga0233438, IMG submission 182720) | Seawater microbial communities from Saanich Inlet, British Columbia, Canada - SI_123_September2016_10_MG | ecosystem: Environmental > Aquatic > Marine > Inlet | place: Canada: British...
CCAGGAGCGTGTAGGTTGGGAGATAGCTTTGATCGGTACAGATGTGATCGCGATTATGGATATGGGCCGCAGAAATATGCGCCGTGATAAAATGCGCCACTACAATCAGAATCAGAAGGTGGAAGCCATGTACAGTCTCGGTCAATCGGTCTCTGAATACTATACCACGAAGGACAGTAGCCTTAATCTCAACAAAAAGGAGTTGTGGATGAGAGAGCAACTTCGCCGTGAGAAGGAGCAGGAGCGACAGAAAAAATAAATCTGTACGTAGTACAGGTAGGAAAGGGGCTTGACAAAGGCCTAATGAATGCAGTATATTAATAACGCGGGAGGCCTTAACAGGTCTTCCGCTTCACCTTCTAAACTTATTACTATGCGGAAGACTAATGTTTTTTTACTGGTGCCTAAATATTCAGGTGTATCGGGAACTATAAGCGCTGCCTTTGACCTTGCACAGAGAGTGGACCCGAACGGGCCCATACAGTTCAGATTGGTAGATTACCCGGAAGAGAATCCAAAACATTACATGACTCATGATGATGATTGGGATGGGATGGATGATACCTATCACAGTCTCCGTAATGCACGAGAAATGCGTAAGTGGATTGAAACTCCTACTGAGGTATTGGAGCGTATGGCTAAAGCTGAAGATTGGTTCTTTTCAGAGTTTCGTGAAGATCGTGAACACAGTTTAGTCATCTTGCTAAATCCATACGGTAATGACCATAACTATTTTTGTGGACCGTCACCTGAGCGAAAGAATGTCGCCTTTATTCAGACGACACATTATGCGACAGAAACGTTGACGGCGAGACATGTGCCAGTTGCGTATGAGTTGTTTGCCTCGGCTATGCGGTTTAGGGCTTTTAACGAACCAGACTATCAGGAGAAATTCGTCCACATGAATGACCGCGGTTGTATGAATGACTTCTTTAGTGAAATCAAGAATATTCGACTCAAGATTTTATCTGCAGATGTTTGTGAGGAGTGCTATGAACACATTAATCGTCAACAGATTAATCCATTGTTCATTCATCATGTGTTTAAAGGGTTTGAGGCCGTTCGGGCCCAGCAAAATTCTTTTACTAGAGCTCGCAGGGATCGCAAGGTACTGGGAGTAGAAGCAGGTATGAAGTATTTGAAATTTGACAGTATTGGAGCGCAAGTTTCTTTGGCGCCGAAGGAAATGGCACTTTATAAGTTTTACTTAAGTCATCCTGAGGGTGTAGCGTACAATGAAATCTGTGATCATCGTGAAGCGCTTTTCTCCTTATACGAAGAGCATTACCAGCAAGTGCATAGTGATGATGCAGCTATTGATCAGGAGAAGCGAAAAGAGGCCATTAATGCCGTCTTACATCGCTGGTGTATGCAAGACGATGATTTGACTCAAACGGTCAGTAAGATTAATAGAAAGATTAAACAAGCCGTTACAGATGCGCTTGCTAAGCCGCACCAGATCACTGGGAAGCGGGGTGGTGTACGTAAAATAAATGCCTTGAGTTTATGATAGTAGCCTTGACCTATTTTACCTCGCTAATGGTGATTCTTACTAAGTGGTTTGATTGTACTACAACGCTCAAACATATTAATGGCGTCGCCATGGAATCCAATCCTATTGCTAGGGCTTTGATGTATCGCTTTGGAATAAAAGGGACCGTCTGGTTTGCCTTTATTGTTTCTATTGTTGTGACTTTGCTGAGTCAACTTTATGTGCAGGTGTGGACCCAGCATTATCTATGGGATGTGGCTTATGTAATCATGGGCTTATTTACGGCTCTTATTCAAGGGGCGACGGCTTTGAATAATCATCAGGGGAGGCAGAATTTAATTTCAAAGACCATCCTTGGTTTATTAAGTCGTTTACACGTTAGTAATTAAGTGTCATATTTGAATTAAAAAGGAATATCGTTCTCACTTTCACTATTATTTTCAGCTGAGAAGAGGTTTTCGATTGAATCTCTTGAATGGCTAGTTAATTCTTCATTAGCCAATCTCTCATACTCTCTGTCGTTTTTTTCGATTTCCACATTGTGTTCCACCATTCTCGCAAATTGATCGGTTAGATCTTGCGGCTTTATGCCTTTGGCAATTTGAATAAAGAATGATTGTGGATATCGATAATCCAAGAAATCTAAAATCTGATCTGCAGCCACATAGCCGTTGTAGTCGAGAATGTGTTTGACAAATGGGCGAATAGGAACGTCTTTTGGAACTTTTATATGTAAGTGCCCACCGCTCATATAAACCTTTCCGTTTGGAAATAAATCTGCCTCAAGATGTATAACATTGCTATCCTCTATAATTTGCTCATACAACCATTGAACTTGCAAGGCATCTTTGTTTGGATCTACCCACTTAGGTTCTTCGTTATCCCATAAAAGAGATTTCTTGTCATCGTAAAGTGAGGTGATTTTATAATTGAAACGACGCATAAAAAAAGCAGCAACATCACATCCCATGCTACTTCCCCCGAAAGAGTTACTCGCCTCACCAAATGAAAGCCATTCAATCTGATTCATAAATGTCAAATTAACAACGTTAAAGTAGTCATAAACGGCGAGTCGATAACCTTGTTAAAACTAGAATAGATGCTCCCTTGGAAGAAATTTGTATCAGAAAAAAGGCGATCCCGATTGTGTAACCAAAATAAAATAACAGGGTATAAAACAAAAAGAACACACTCTTAAGCACGTGCGGCGCGATCAAAACGGTAGCATTAAAAGCCGCAAGTAAACTTTACGGAAACAAGAATGAACTGCTGATGGGCTTCAAGAGAGAGTCGTGTATGTGGTACGCTGATGTTAAGGCTGGCTAGGTGCAAAGGCGATGCTTCTGATGGTCTATGACGCAGATGTTTATTTGAAACATCTATCAGGTAACGGCGATGAAAACACTCTAGATTTGAGTTTTGAATTATATTAATCCTTATCCTGCTGGGGATGGTACCTGTTGCATGGCAAACATGGGCGGCCGTGAATATAAGCTATGGCTTTGTGGGATTACCGAATTTGTTTTCGGATATATGCCAAAGGAGTTTTGGTTTCGAAAAAAAACGAAGTAAAATAAGCCGGGAATACATCAGATAAATCATAGATTTTTTGTTTTCGTTTGTTTCGATATTTATGGATGTCATCTAATTTATAAGTCATTTAAAAATTCCAATTTTATTTTGAGATGTCTGGCAATAATGGGTGTTAGAGCATAAGCATTTAAGAAATTTTCAATTCTTTTCGATGCTTACTCACTATATTGTGAACAAATAAAATTTTTAAATGATGGGCTTATTCGACCAAAGTATCATGTCTAAACTTTCTTCAAATCGAGCTAGTGCTGAAACAGCTGTTCTCAGTAATGGAGAGGAAATCAGGGCCAAAATAATTGACTCAATTACTAACGCTAAAAGAGAGATTTGTGTTGCGGTTGCGTATTTTACTGATCGGGAAATTGCTAGTCGATTGATTGATGCGAACAGAAGAGGTATCAAGGTTCAGGTATTATTATCAAACGCCCAGATGAATTCTGATATAAGATCTATTTTGGCGAATAAAAATGTAGCAGTCTATCAAATAGAAGATAGCCTGATGCATGCCAAGTTTATCGTAATTGATGATTCGTTGGTAATAAATGGATCGTACAATTATACTTTGCGAGCATCTCGTGAAAACAAAGAGGTAGTTAATGTTTCTTATGGTAAAGAAATTAAATCGTACAAGTCCGTCTTTATGGATTTGGTAAAGGGGTTGACTAGAGTGCAACCTGAGGAAGATATAGAGTTCTCTTCTAGTAATATTGAAGTAGATAAAAATGTTTTTGTGGATCGTTTAGAAGCCATTGTTTTTACTACGTTGGATGATCACGATAAGGAAAAAATGGAGCAGCTAGGAAATGACGAGGCAGCAAGCTCGCAAGCGAATCCTGAGATTTTCTCATCGCGAATCGATCAGTTTTCCCAAACTTACCGTGACAAATTGGTTAGAAATGACTCGGTCCTTGAATTAATAAAAGGAAAGCTATATAATATTGGCTTATCAGAGAAAAAAAATCTTTCTGAAAAATTCGATAAATGGGAGATTCAAGAGAAACAAGACATTGAGCATAGACTCGAAGAAATAAAAATCCAAAAAGAGGATTTAGAGAGTAAAAATCAAGAATTTTCTAACCAACGAGACGTACTTGACAAAGAGGTTAAGGGATTTGAGCTTGATGAAGAACAACTTGAAGAGTCCATTAATCGTCTTTTTGTCAAGTCTAAAGTTGTAGGATTTTTAAACTTAGGTAATGGTATACGAATGTTTTTTCTGGTGGTTATCTCACTGATACTTTCGGTATTTTTTGCATCCTCTCTTTATAATTTATTATCGTTAAAAGATGCGGTGCAATACTGGATGGATAATGGTGGAGATATGCCTCAAGGTTTTCCTGTATATCTCGATATATTGTCCAAGTTGCTCAGTACATACGGCTCAGGAGGTTACAGTGCCTTATTTTTATTCCTACTTCCATTGATGATAAGCAATATTGGCATATTTGCGCCCAAGATGAATAAAATACTTGCAACTCTACTTAGTGTATTATTCGGCATGTTGTTTATTGATGTTATCGTTGCAATCAATATTTCTAAAGTGCTTCATGAAGCTAATAATATGATGTTTCCTCCTGGTACGGAGTTTAATTTAATAGATGCCATCAAGAAAGGTGAAATATTTTTGGTATTCATATTTGGCTTTTTACCATTATTAATGTCTCATATTCTCCTTGGAGCACTTTCAGAAGCTTACATTAAGTCTCGACCCGAATTAATGGAGAAAGAAAACTATGCAGAACAAATTGTCCTTAGAAATAGGATAAAAAAGATAGATCAAAAAATTTTACCAATAAAATTGAAAATTGACAAGTTTGAACTTAAAATAAAAATGTTGAGATCTGAGATAGACTCATTAGCAGAGACGGCTAGCAATGTGCGTTTAGAGAGTAAAGAGAAAATCGACTTAAAAAGGAATAATGTTTTAAGCGAGGATGAGAAAATTGATGCTTTGGTTGGTCGATATATAGCAATGATAGAACGTGGTGACAAAACGATTCTAAAAAAGGCCACTGAGTCTGTTGCAACAAGCTATATGCATGGCTTTAAGTCTTATATTACTGATTACTTCAGCGAGCGAATTTCGCAAGAAAAAATACGGTTAGTTCAATTAAAATTTGATTCATGGGTATCAAGAAATTTCGATCAGGCTTAATTTTATTTTTGGCAGTTTTCGCTGCTTTTAATTTGATAGCCCAAATTGATGAGTCGCGGCGACCCGTTGCGATTCATTTTCTTTCTGATTGCTCAGGCAGAATCTTTGCGGCTAGGGATTTAGTATTACCTCCACGAGACCTTGAATACATTGATTTAATAACCAAAGTTGCGGTTTCGAGTAAAAAGGGCTACGGTATATCGATGGGAAGTTTTGAAGATAAATTGGAGACGAGATTAAATTTTCAGCTAAAGGATGAAATTGTTTTTTATCCCGCTGGAGCCAACTATTTTCCAAAAGTCACCTTTTCAACGATAAGAACTGGAGGTGTAAAAATAGAGTTATCTCCACCAGAGAAAAACTTTATGAAATTAGCTTATCGGGCTAATTATAAGCGTGACGCAAACTTTAGGACTATTGGAGAAGATTTAAAAGAACTCGAGAACGGTGTACTGTTTGCTTACGACAATGAACAAGATAGAGATGGAGTCAATATACTCGCTGAATTAGAGTTTTATGTTTCTGAGGCTATCAAGGACCAGAAATATCGTCATGTGTTTATATTGTTTACAGATGGTTTTGTGAATTCTTCTAACCAACTGATTTGGTCACCTAATATGGTTACTAGGGCTTTAACTGATGATAAGTTTTTTAATAGTATTAAGGTTAGCTCGAATGTTAAAAACTTTACCGATTGTAATCTAATTCTTCTGGAGACCGGGGGATATGATTATGACCCTAAGATTGGTAGAACAGGTAAGAAGATTCAGAATGACGTTTTAAATGAGCTTTGGAAAGATTGGTCATCTACGGCAGGGATTAATCTAGTTTGGCGAACAAAGTGGGATGAATTCTTTACTCTTGAAGAAATTGAAAAAATAATTTTTCAATAGGCTTGATTGAATTATGTAAATTCACACATAAATGGTTAATTAATTCTATATAGTCTAAGCCTATTTACTACAGATAGAAGAACTACTATTAAGAGTATAAGGTGGGGATAAGGATTACTGCGAATAGGAAGTTGGAGATATTACAGGCTAATCATACTGTCCAAAATGATTATTTGAAAATATTAAATGAAGCGTATACCAATAATTGATTTGTTTGCAGGCCCGGGTGGTCTTGGAGAAGGTTTTATGTCTGCTAAAAATTCAAATGGCAAATCTATTTTCGATATAAAACTATCAATTGAAAAAGATGAGAGTGCTCATAAGACATTGCTCTGGCGTAGTTTTTATAGACAGTTTGAAAAAAAATCAGAAAAGATCCCTGAGGACGTATACAAAGCATACCAGGAATCTAATCTTAAGCTTAGAGAGGAGCTCATTGAATCAATATTGCATAAGTATCCAGAAGGTGAGATCGCACGGAAAGAAGCCCGGTTGATTGAGCTCGGCTCCAAAGATTGGCCAAAAGAAGTTGTCGACGATTTGATTCTTAGTCAACTAGGGAAAACTAAAGAATGGGTGTTAATTGGGGGGCCACCTTGTCAAGCTTATTCAAATGCAGGAAGATCTCGTGTTGGTGGAATTAATAAAGATGATCAAAGGGTATACCTTTATCAGGAATACTTAAGAATATTAAAAAAGCATTCACCGGCAGTCTTCGTAATGGAGAATGTCAAAGGACTATTATCAGCTAAGGTTGATGGCGAGAATGTTTTTGATTGGATGAAGAAGGATTTAGCCATTAATGGAAAGTACAAGATTCATTCATTTGTAAAACCTGTAACTGAAGATCGCGATTTTTTAATTAGAAGTGAAGAATACGGTATTCCTCAAAAAAGGCATAGGGTAATTCTTTTAGGAATTCGATCTGATTTTAGGCATCAAGGTGAGTATCTGGAAAAGAAGGCTGAGGTCACGTTAGAATCTGTAATTGGTAAAATTCCTGAAGTACGTAGTGGATTAAATAGAGAATTTGTTCAACACCACACATCAAGGGAATATGAGAACGGTAATCCCAAAAGAGTTTACAAGAACTTGAAGGATTCGGATGTGAATTGGATGAAATATCTCGAAAAACACATTGCTAAGATTGAAAAATGGGGAGATACAGAATTGAATACATTTAGCGACGGGCTAAAACGAATTCCTGCTGGTATTGGCAGTGAATATATTAAGACTGGACAAACCATAACCGCGAAGCATTCTTTAAATAATTGGTACTCTGATCCTAAACTTAATGGCCTTGCCAATCATGAGTCAAGGTCACACCTTACTCAAGACTTATTGAGATATCTATTTGCGAGCCTTTATGCAGAGAAGAAAGGGACTTTTCCTAGAATGGATGATTATGCCCGACATAGCAAAGACTTAGTTCCTGATCATGCGAATGCGACGTCAGGAAAGTTTAATGACCGTTTCAGAGTGCAAGTCAAAAATAGACCAGCAACGACTATTACTAGTCATATTTCTAAAGATGGTCACTACTTCATACATTATGACCCAAAACAATGTAGATCACTAACGGTAAGAGAGGCTGCAAGAATACAGACGTTCCCTGATAATTATTTGTTTAGAGGTAGTAGAACACAACAGTTTCATCAAGTTGGGAATGCTGTGCCGCCGTATTTGGCTTTTCAATTAGCTGAAGTCGTAGCCAATATTCTAAAGAAAACTCGCAAATGAGCAAAACGAGAACAGTTCGGAGCGAAGATGCTTCTCCTAACCCCGAGTTTTTGATTAAATCCATTGCTGAACAAGGGTATAGTCTAGAAACTTCTTTGGCAGATTTAATGGACAATTCTATTTCTGCAAAAGCGAATAAAATCGAAGTTCTAATTGATTTTGATTCTGAGCCATTCAATTTATTCTTAGCTGATAACGGTGAAGGCATGACTGAATCAGAATTAATTAAAAACATGCAATTTCCAAGTAATTCACCCGAAGAATCTCGGCTTGATAGAGATTTAGGAAGGTTCGGTTTAGGAATGAAAACGGCTTCTTTTTCTCAATCAAGAAAGTTTACGGTTTTATCGAAGAAAAAGGGAGATAAAAAGTATCATGGCAGGACTTGGGATGTTGACTTTCTTAGAGAGAATGGTTGGAAAATAATAATAAATCCAGATGAAGAAGTTGCGAATATCATGCATCGGTATAATCGCCTGTCAGAAGTACTCCTCAATAAGTTTGGAGACTATGAGGCCAATACAATTGTAGTTTGGGAAGGATTATACAAATTTGAAGAATACTTAAATGAAGAAAACAGAAAAGTTTCATTAAAAAAAGAAGTTACTGAAGTCACTTCAGACTATTTGGCATTGGTATTCCATCGATTTATGGAAAGGAATATAAATCCCCTAGAAATAAGAATAAATAATACTCGGGTTAAACCAATTAATCCGTTTCCAGAGAACGAAAAAGATTTTCGACAGATCGAGCCTAAGCAAAGTGCATTTAGATCTGATGTAATTAAAATTGAAGGCTTTGTGCTTCCGTCTAGGGCAATTGCTGAAACTAAAAAAGGGCTTACCAAATGGACAACTAGGTATAGAGGTCTAATGGACATGGAAGGTCTATACATATATCGAGCAGACAGAATAATACTGTTTGGTGGGTGGAATGGAATAGTGAAAAAGGCACCGAGACTCCAACTTGCGAGGTTAAGAGTTGAAGTAGGAAATAGTGTAGATCATTTACTTCATCTGAATGTCGCAAAATCGCAAATTGTCGTTCCTCACGAACTCAGAAATGCATTTCAAGAATATATAGAAGAGTTGAAAGTCGAGGCAGAAAGAGAATATTACAATCGAGGAATTCGTAAGTTCTCTGGTAAAAAGTCTCATAACAATACTCAATTATTTGACAGGAGCTATTCTAATAAGGGATCTGTTTTAGAAGTAAATAAAGATTTCCCACTTGTCAAAACCTTAGAAGATACACTTAGTAAAAAGCAAAAATCGCAACTTAATCTTTTACTAAGAATGATAAATACGAGGGTTAACAATATAAGACACGTGCATGAGGAAAAAGATTTTCTAGGGGTAGAAGATAAAGATGGATTGTCCATTGATGAACTAGAAGATAGTATATTAGAATTACAGTCAAATGGAGTCTCGAATGAAACAATTAGGGAAGATATAATTCCGCATTTAGGTTATAGATTATCATCGCTTCCGGATAACATAAAGATGCTGTTAAACTAGTTTAATTATGAATTATATAGATGTCTTTAAGAAGATAATAAAAGAAGAATATAATAGAAGCCATGGTGATAAAAGGGCTATTGATAATTTGTTTAATCAAATTAAGGAAGAAGTCATTAAATCGTACGGTCCTAAATCGTTAGTTAGTCTTCCAGATGTAGATACGGCTACTCTAAAAAGTTATTTTGATTCTGCTAAAAATGAATACTTTTCGGTTAACCCGATTGATCCAGGTATCAATCACTCTTTGACTAAAAAAAACTTTACGACTTGGTTGACGGAGGAAAGGGAAAAGGAGCTAAGTTGGGACTATTCAGAACGATATTTTAAATATTTAAAGAAAGGAGGGAGATCCGAAAAAGTCGTTGAGGAAACAGAAGAATCTAGTCTTTCTATTCTTAGAAAATTGGCTGACCCAAAATCAGAGTCTCCGATTTATAATAAAGGTCTCGTTGTAGGTGCGGTACAGTCCGGTAAAACCGGAAACTTTAACGCAGTAATTAATAGAGCAATTGATGCCGGGTATGAAATTGTAATAGTTCTTTCGGGTATAATGGAAGACTTAAGAAGTCAAACTCAGCGTAGAATTGAAAAAGATGTCATCGGGGAAGGAACAATAGAGTCTGGAGAAGCAATAGGCAAGAAAGGTGTGGGGAATCTCAATAGGTTCGGAGTCTTGGGTGGCTCAAGTGTCGTTCAAGTGAAATCTTTGACATCCGAAAAAAAAGATTTTAGCAAGGCAGTAAAGGAATTGGATCATACTTTAAATGATAAATATGTTCTTGTATGTAAAAAGAATGTAAGTGTTCTCAAAAATTTAATAATATGGTTACATAACTCACTAGAAGAAGGTAAAGAAAAACACAATATTCCTCTACTTATTATTGATGATGAGGCCGACAATGCTTCTTTAAATAATATGGGTGCAAAAGGAAGAAATTATGCTAGTAAAACAAATGGGCATATAAGAGCTATTCTGGAGTTATTTCATGTAAAGTCTTATTTAGGATATACAGCTACTCCGTTTGCGAATGTTTTGCAAGATCGAAATGAATATCCTGAAAATAACTGGCCGATTAAATATAAGTTCAAAGGAGACGATGTTGAAAAACAACTAAAACAAGTTGATAATATTTTTCCAGATGATTTTATTGAACTCCTGAATCCTCCTTCAAATTATGTAGGTGCTAAGCAAATATTCGAGACATTAACTCCGATAGAAAATGAAACAGATGAAAATGAGAAAATCCCATTAATTGCACCACCTGTAAATGATTATATTGATAATTTTCCATCCAGAATTTATGATAACAATGGTAAGATCATTGGTGTTGAAAATCTAACAAGTAAAAGTGACTGGGAGCAGAGGTTTGGATATGGAGGGTATTTAAATTTTGACTCATACCAAGATTATCGAAAAGAAACACGTGCTCCAAGAAAGGGTGATGAGTTTCCAAAAGAGTTACCTGAGTCGCTGAAGACGGCAATTAAGTGTTATATCATTGCCCTCGCAATAAGAGAGACTAGGGTCCCAAGTATGGTTCATTCTGACTTGTATCAACGTCATAATACAATGTTAGTTCATGTGTCAAGGTTTACAAATTGGCAGAACACAACTAGGAAATTGATTGAAGATTACGTTAATCAAATAATCTCAGATTTAGTTAATGATAATCCTCAAAACACAAATTCCATATATGCAGAGCTAAAAAAAATATGGTACGGCAATAGTGGGTTTGTTCATATAGTGGAAGATGTAAAAAGTTATTTACCGAAAGGATATGAGGATGAATTTATGTCTCCCGTGGTATTCGATTCATTAATACCAATATTTATTGAGGCAGTAAAAGGAATAGAGGTAAAAGCAATTAATAGTCAAACAAATAGCTCTTTAGAATACCCAAATAAATCACCTCAAAAAATCATAGCAATTGGCGGTAATAGGCTTTCAAGGGGATTTACCTTAGAGGGGCTAACTATTAACTATTTCATAAGAGTAACGAATTATTCAGATGCTTTGCTTCAAATGGGAAGATGGTTCGGTTACAGACCGGGATATTTAGATTGTTGCAAAATCTTTACGACACAAGACTCTCTAGATAAATTTAATGATACAACGAGGTGTATTGAAGAACTAGAGACTGAGTTTGTAAAGATGGAGGAACAAGGTAAAACACCAGAACACTTTGTCTTGCGTGTCAGAAAACATCCGGGTACATTAAAAATCACAAGACCTTCAATTTTGAAAAATGCAAAAGAGGTGAAGTGGTCATATCAAGATTCGCTTGAAATGACTACACAACTAAAAGTAAATAAAGAGACTATCGTAAATATATGGGATAACTTTAAGAAGAGAATTGCTCCCAAATTTGAAGAAACAGATCGTAAAGACATTTTAGCCTACCATACTGACGCAGCGGAGGTTATTAATCTTATAAGAAATGAACCAAATAATTTCAGTGATAAAAATTCTGAATACATGTCTAAGTTCATTTCATTATGTAATGAAAAGGGCTATTTATCAAACTGGACGGTTGCATTGAAAATAACAGGAGCATCACCCAATAAAAAATCCAAACTTGAAATCGGAATAAAGAATTCAGTCAAAATTAATAATGAAATGATTGAATTAGCTAAACGATCAGGCCCAAAAAGTGATGATGACGTGAGGAAATTCTTAAACGAAAATTTATTTAAAGCAAGTAGTAGAAGTGCCAACATTGTTTCTGCCAATACGGATATGTCTTTTTTATTGTCTGAAATTGAAAAGCAGAAGGCTGAGGACAATTTTTATAAATTCAAATCTGCAGAGATAATTAAAACAAAGAAAATAGGTTTTGAGGAGGCTATGAAAGAGGCTCGAACTAAAACTGTTCCCGAACGATATTACAGAGGAATGATGAAAGGGTCTGAAGGGCTGTTAATGATATATTTGTTTGACTCTATTTATGCCTTTAATCAAGAATTTACAAGTAAAAAAGATCCTGAAAAGAATTTGGATTTGAAGCAAAAATTTGAAGCATATATTGTTAAGAATGATATTGATTTAGAAATCCCGTTAGTTGGTTATGCTATTGAATTTCCGCCAATCAATGAAGATATTGGAGGAACTTATCTTCAAGGTGATTATAATTTGGATGCGGCTTGTGAGAGTTGTGGCGATGTTAGATGTATATGCTATGATAATGAAGATGAATTAGAAGGTATTTTAGATTATAATGAACAATAAAGAGATAAATCTTAAATGGAAGAATATTTCAGCCTTCAAAAACCGAAAAGGCTATAAAGCTCTTCGGGTTACATCGTCATGTCTCCCGGATTTGTTTGTTGCTATTGATGGTGAAGGGTATAGATGTTTGCTTCTTTATTTACCAAAAGGGGTAAATATCAAAACCAAAGAGAAAAATAAAAGCAAACTATTGCTTTCTTTTATTCCTAGACAACGTGTGCTTTTGATCAAGTTAAAGGATTTTAATTTTGTTGATCTTTTTGATGATCTGATTTTGTCAATTTATTCAAGAATAAACGGGATTGCTGATTCGGAAAAAGCTTCTGAAGAATTTATAACTACATTCTATAAATGGTCTGATTTTTTTGAGGATGGTTATTTTAGTAGTCTTGGTGAGAAGCAAATCCAAGGATTATTTGGTGAATTATTTCTCTTGTTACGATATGTGGGTGAATCAAACCCTTCATCTATTAATTCGGTTCTAAAAGCATGGAAAGGACCTTATGATGCAGTGCATGATTTTGAATTTGAGTCAATGAATGTTGAAGTCAAGACCAAAAGAGAAAACAAACCATATGTAAAAATTTCCAGCGAATATCAATTGGAAAAGATAATAGATAAAGGTCTGGATCTATTAGTGGTTTCGGTCATTTTTGATTTGACTGAAGGTGTGTCAATCCATGATTTAATAAATAATATTATCGAAAAGACTAGGAGTAAAATGGGCGATTTAGGTATAATATTTCATGCGATGAGTCAAAAAGGACTTACGGTTGACTCAACTCGGGAGTATAATGACTACCGGTTTATTGTTAAGAATGTAAAGTCATATGATTGTACTTTAAGTGGTTTTCCTAAGCTAGCAATATCGAATATTCCGCAGGAAGTTAACGGCTTGTCCTACAATTTAGAAGTCAATACCTTAAGCGACTATTTGATAAGGGAAGAAAGATACTAGAATGATTATTGAAGAACTTTTAAAATATCGTGACGAACTACTTGATCAATCAAAAGACGATGAGGGGTTTATACAAGAGTCACTTTTATTGTCCCAAGTTTTGCCTTCGATGCTTGATTCCAAGCTCATTGATTCCGAAGATGCAAACAACTCTTATTTTAAATCTACCGTTGATAAATTAAAGATTAACGCTTATTGTGTCAATGAATCTGGCGAAAGGTTGCAGCTTTTTATGATAAATGAATCATCTATTGACCTTTCTGCTAAGAACCAAGAGCTTCAAATTTCTCAAAAATCTATTTACGACATAGAATTTAAGAGAGGTCTAAGCTTTATACACAAGGCTATTAAAGGTTATTTAAATGAGGACATACAGGATTCAAGTCCAGCTAGGGCTTTAATATCAAAAATGTATTCTTCTGAAGGAGCAGACCAATTTGATGTAATAGAGTTATTTTTAATAACTACTACCGCCACCATTAACTCAAGAACAGCGACGCCACAGCCATTAAGAATGGACTTTGATAGTGAGTCGATTAATGTTACCTACACAAAAAACAGGGACAAAAAGGAGAAGGTTTTATTGATTAAGAAACGACTGATAGATTTAAACTTTCTTCATAACGTTCTTATCTCACAAGGCAATAGAGAGGCTTTGGAAGTTGACTTTAAGAAAATGTTTGGAGAACCGATTTTAGCGGTTCAAGCTGCAGATGAAGAACATTTTGCATCATACTTGTGTGTGCTGCCAGCTAAAGTAATAGCTGGCCTGTACAAGGAGTTTAGTTCGCGTTTACTTGAAAAAAATGTGCGTTCTTTTCTTCAGTTTAGAGGGGTCAACAAAGGTATACGTGAGACGATTAGAAAGGAACCAGAAAAATTTGTTGCTTACAATAACGGATTAACAATTACGGCTACAAAGGCTGACATTGAGACTAATTCAGGGAATACAACTATCAAATCTCTTACTGATTTTCAAATTGTTAATGGCGGACAAACGACCTGCTCTATATATTTCACTCAAAAAGATGGCTTTGATATCAGTAAGGTGAAAGTCATGGCTAAAATTAATGTAGCCAAAGAGACCACAGAAGAAGAGTTAGAAGCATTAATTTCTAATATTAGTAATTATTCAAATGCTCAATCTAAAGTGTCAAAAGTGGATTTGCGTTCAAGGAATCCACAATTAATTAAATTAAAGGGATTGAGTGAAAGCGTAATTACGCCGTCAGGCATAAAATGGTTCTTTGAACGTGCGAAGGGTGAGTTCAACACAATGGCAAGAGCAGCTGGCCAGAACAAAAATCGAGTACTGAAAGAATTCCCAACATCGAGAAGGTTTTCTAAAGAATTATTGGCGAAGTACTTCTGTGCATGGGGAGATCAACCGTATCTTGTTAAGAGAGGTGGGGAGAAGGTTTTTAGATATTTCATTGAAGAGATTTCAGGAGAAGGTAGTTCAAAAAAGCCCGTAGATGTTACAAGGAGCTTTTATGAAGAGTTGATTGCAAAAGTCATCTTATTTAGGTCTTTAGAAAAATTATATGGCCAGGGAAAGAATTCAATGGGACAGCTTCGATCAGTAGCAGTTCCATATTCTATTTCAGTGTTATATAAGTTCACAGACGGTACTAAATCGAGTATGCCTTTTGATTTATTAAAGATTTGGTTAAGTGAAAGATTGGAAGATGATTTAGAGGAATTCTTCAAGAATCTTCTTTTAATGATGAATGACCTAATAAAGAATTACTCTAAAAGTGATGATTACGGAGAATATTCAAAAAAACAAGAGCTTTGGACAGATATAAGTCAATCGCCGGAAATTAAAGAGTTCATGTCTGGTTCAGACGCGTTGCTAATCATTAAAAAGTATGGGCTTACCAAAGAGGAACTTAAGAAGAGAAATAAGGCAAAATCAAATGTTTCCGAGGTAGATTTTCATGAAATAAACAGAAACGTTTTAATTCACTCAAATAATAAAGAATACTATAAGTCTATTCGTTCATTTATGAATGACAAACTTGATGAAACTGACAAAAGAAAACTGGCGTCGATAATAAATCGAATTACTTCGAAAAAGAACATTGAAACTGAATTAATCGAATACGAAAATGATTTGATCAATCGGATCCGTGCCAATAACCCTGAAATATTTGATCAATTGGGAGGTGAATATGATAATTCACTTAATGATACTCTAGGCTTTATTATTCATCATTACAATAAGACATTAGAGAAAAAAGGAAGTTTAATTTCTGAATTTGATAAACTAGGAATGATTGCGGTAGCCAAAAAAGTTAAATATGCATCTGTTTTTAATCAAATTGGTAAAAAATTGGTAATTGGAGTAGCGCCTAATTTTCAGGATTTGATCTACGCATCGGGTTATTTTAGAGATGGAAAACCAAACGAGGAACTAAAAGATGTATCTGAAACAATCTTATCGGATGTATTACTCAGACGTATGTCTGAATGGGAAGCTCAGAATAGAATTCTAACTACAAAAGAGCGCAGTTATTTAGCTGACTTCGCTTATGGATTAAAGAAAAGAAATGACTTCCATGATAAAAATTTGAAGCGTCACTTGGGTAACTTAATGAAAAACGGATTCAATATATAAAACGCGTATGGCTCAAAGGAGCTTTCCTAATTTCTAAACAATAGTTTGGCTGATGTTGAGGATTTTCCTCGCTTCGCTCGAAAGAACCCTTATCGCTTTCCCTTGTCCTCGAATTTTTAAGCCGTTCGCGGCGCAGCGGCTTTTTCTTTTGAGTGCTCATCGTAGCAAGCTTCAATCGCATCAAAAGAAAAAGCCGTTCATCTTACGATGAACGGCTTTAAACTTCGTGGGCGCTGAGGGATTCGAACCCCCGACCCCCTGCTTGTAAGGCAGGTGCTCTGAACCAACTGAGCTAAGCGCCCTAGCGGGGTGCAAATATAATTATGAATTCTAGTTCTGCAACTACTTTTGGAGGTTTTTGAAATTCTTTTTGCCGTCCTTACCAATGCCGTCCAAAGCATGCGGT
>Ga0233438_10002846_pt1 | contig 16570 bp, 16 predicted proteins | sample SI_123_September_FD_182720 | JGI IMG/M metagenome (GOLD analysis project Ga0233438, IMG submission 182720) | Seawater microbial communities from Saanich Inlet, British Columbia, Canada - SI_123_September2016_10_MG | ecosystem: Environmental > Aquatic > Marine > Inlet | place: Canada: British...
ATGAAGAATTGGAATAAGGTTTATTCTAAAGATTTCTCTCATCTTTTAAAAAAAACATTAAAAGTCATCAGCTAAAACTTGACGCAAAGTATTTCTAGGCTAGATTGTATGAATGCCTAAATTATTAAGCGGAGCTGAAATTGTTTTTAAATCATTAGAAGATCAAAATGTTGAATTCATTTTTGGTTATCCCGGTGGTGCTGTTCTTCCTATCTATGATGAACTAAAAAATCATAAATCAATAAAACATATTTTAGCTAGACACGAACAAGGCGCTGGTCACGCTGCAGAAGGTTACGCAAGATCAAGTGGTAAGCCTGGAGTATTATTAGTTACGTCTGGACCTGGTGCCACTAATGCTGTAACTGCATTAACCGATGCATACATGGACTCTGTTCCAGTGGTTTGTATTTCAGGTCAAGTACCTACACATTTAATTGGTACAGACGCTTTTCAAGAATGTGACACAACGGGAATTACTAGACCTTGCACAAAACATAATTGGCTTGTTAAAGACGTAAACGATTTAGCAGAGATAATGCACAAAGCATTTGAGATTGCAATGACGGGTCGGCCAGGACCTGTATTAGTTGATATTCCAAAAGATATTCAATTTAATAAAGGAGCTTACAAAAACAAAAAAATTAAAACCTCTAAAAATCTTAATGGGTCTAAATTAAATAAAGTAAACTCAAAAGACCTTGATAAATTTATTGAGATGATGAAGAATTCATCAAAGCCAATATTTTATTCAGGTGGTGGAGTTATAAATTCAGGACCAAGAGCCAGTGAATTATTAAGAGAGTTGGTTTCACTTACAGGCTTTCCTATTACATCTACATTACAAGGTCTTGGTGCTTATCCAGGTGACGATCCACAATTTTTAGGGATGCTAGGAATGCATGGAACTTATGAAGCAAATAATGCGATGCACGATTGTGATTTAATGATTAATATTGGTGCAAGATTTGATGACAGAATTACAGGTAAAATAGATGAATTTTCTCCTAAGTCAAAAAAAATTCATATAGATATTGATCCATCTTCAATTGGTAAAAATGTAAAAGTTGATTTAGCTATTACAAGTGATGTAACGGAACTTTTACATAATTTAATAAAAAGATTTAAAGAAAAAAATAAAAACTTTATTAATTCAAATAAACAAAAGACATCAAAGTGGTGGGAACAAATTGATAAATGGAGAGAAAAAAAATCTCTTAATTTTATTAATAGTAAAGAAACAATTAAACCGCAGCATGCTGTACAAAGATTATATGAACTAACTAAAGATCAAGATACTTTCATCACAACAGAAGTGGGCCAGCATCAGATGTGGGCAGCGCAACATTATAAATTCAATAAGCCTAACAGGTGGATGACTTCTGGTGGACTTGGAACTATGGGGTATGGATTACCAGCAGCTATTGGTGTTCAAATAGCTCATCCAAAAAAATTAGTTATAGATATCGCTGGAGAGGCTTCAATATTAATGAATATGCAAGAAATCTCCACAGCAGTTCAATATAGATTACCTATAAAAATATTTATTTTAAATAATGAGTACATGGGGATGGTACGTCAGTGGCAGGAGCTACTTCATGATAAAAATTATTCAGAAAGTTACACTGAAGCCTTACCTGATTTTGTTAAACTAGCCGAAGCTTATGGTGCGGTCGGAATTAGAGCAAAAACACCTGACGAATTAGATGAAAAAATAAAAGAAATGATTAACACAGATCAGCCTGTAATTTTTGACTGTTTAGTAGATAAACAAGAAAATTGTTATCCAATGATCCCTTCAGGTAAACCACATAACCAAATGCTTTTAGGCCCTGAAGATGAAAAAGATGTTTCAGATGAAGGGAAAACTTTAGTTTAATGGCTAAATCAAAGTCAGCTTACAGTGAACCAACTAAACTTGGAAAAGAAGATCATCATATAATTGTAGTTTGGGTAGACAACGAAGCAGGAGTTTTAGCAAGAGTAATTGGTTTGTTTTCTGGAAGAGGTTACAACATAGAGTCCTTAGCGGTTGCTGAAATAGATAAAAAAAAACATTTATCTAGAATTACAATAGTAACAAAAGGGACACCGCAAGTTATTCAACAAATTAAACTTCAACTAGGAAAACTAGTGCCAGTCCATAAAGTTGCTGATTTTTTAAGGAATGATCCAGATATATTATTTAGAGAACTTGCTTTATTCAAATTAGCCGGCACTTCTTCAAAATTAGATAAAGCTAAGAAATTATGTAAAAAATTTAATGGAATTGTATTAGATAAAACAAATAAGTCTTTAGTTATTCAGGTAACTGCTTTAAGAAGAGAAATTGATAAACTTACTTTGACTTTAAAGCCTTTAGGTTTAATAAGTGCTTCAAGAACAGGTGCAGTTGCAATGACACGAGGAAAAGAAATTTTTATACAAAACTAGGAGAAAAAATGAAAACATTTTATGAAAAAGATGCAGACACAAATTTAATAAAAAAAAAGAAAGTAGCAATTTTCGGCTATGGAAGCCAAGGACACGCACATGCATTAAATCTGAAAGACAGTGGTGTTGCAGAAGTAGTTGTGGCTTTAAGAGAAGGTTCTTCAAGTATTAAAAAAGCTGAAGGCGAAGGATTAAAAGTTATGTCATTATCAGATGCAGCCGCATGGGCAGATGTTGTGATGATGCTAACACCTGATGAACTTCAATCAGAAATTTATAAAAATCATATCGAACAAAGAATGAAAGAAGGAACGAGCTTAGCTTTTGCTCATGGTTTAAATATTCATTTTGATCTGATTAATGCTAGAAAAGATTTAGATGTTTTTATGGTTGCTCCTAAGGGACCAGGTCATACAGTAAGAAGTGAATATCAAAAAGGCGGCGGCGTTCCATGTTTGATGGCAGTTCACAAAGATAGTTCAGGAAAAGCAAGAGACTTAGCTTTATCCTATGCATCAGCTATTGGTGGAGGTAAATCTGGAATTATTGAAACAACCTTTAAAGATGAATGTGAAACTGATTTATTTGGAGAGCAAACAGTTCTTTGCGGTGGACTAGTTGAACTTATTAAGAATGGTTTTGAAACACTTACAGAAGCTGGCTATCCTCCAGAGATGGCATATTTTGAGACGCTTCATGAGGTAAAATTAATTGTAGATTTAATTTATGAAGGTGGGATTGCAAATATGAATTACTCTATATCTAACACTGCCGAGTACGGTGAATATGTATCAGGTAAAAGGATTGTAGACAGCAAATCAAAAGAAAAAATGAAAGAAGTCTTAAAAGACATTCAATCAGGTAAATTTACAAAAGATTGGATGAATGAACATAAAGCTGGTCAAAAAAATTTCCTAAAAATGAGGAAAGATTTAGCAGATCATCCAATTGAAAAAGTAGGTAAGGAGCTTAGAGCTATGATGCCGTGGATTGGAAAAAATAAATTAGTCGACAAAGACAAAAATTAACCCATTTCGATACTTTAATTAAAACTAGATAGGCAAATTAATTTGCTTATTCTAGTTTTGATTGTATTATGTTTTCGTTAAAGCGTAATAAAAATGAGTGATAAAAATAGAATTATTATTTTCGATACTACGATGCGTGACGGCGAACAATCTCCCGGCGCTTCAATGAGTTTGGAAGAAAAATTACAAATTTCTAGAGTGTTTGATGAGCTAGGTGTTGATGTAATAGAAGCAGGTTTTCCTATTGCTTCACCAGGAGACTTTGAAGCTGTTACAGAAATTAGTAAAACTTTAAAAAAATCTATCCCTTGTGGGTTAGCAAGAGCCACAAAAAAAGATATCGATGCGTGTCACGACTCATTAAGACACGCTAAAAATTTCAGAATTCATACTTTTATTTCTACCAGCCCGCTTCATATGAAGCACAAGTTGAATAAATCTCCTGAAGACGTTTTGGAGTCAGTTAAAGAAAGTGTAACTTATGCCAGAGGATTTACTGATGATGTTGAGTGGTCATGTGAAGACGGCACTCGTACAGATATGGATTATATGTGTAAAACAGTTGAACTTGCAATAAAGTCTGGTGCTAAAACAATTAATATTCCTGACACGGTCGGATACACAGTTCCTTCAGAATTTAAAAAAATTATTGAAACATTATTAAATAAAGTTTCAAATATAGATAAAGCCATTCTTTCTACTCACTGTCACAATGATTTAGGTTTAGCAGTAGCCAACTCTTTAGCAGGAGTTATGGCTGGGGCTAGACAAATTGAATGTACAATTAACGGAATAGGAGAGAGAGCCGGTAATGCTGCACTTGAAGAAGTTGTTATGGCAATGAGAACTAGACATGATTTAATGCCTTACACTACAAATATTAATACAAAACTTTTAAGCAAAGCTTCAAAAGTAGTTTCAAATGCAACAGGTTTCCCTGTTCAATTTAATAAAGCAATTGTAGGAAAGAATGCGTTTGCACACGAGTCAGGTATTCATCAAGACGGTATGTTAAAAAATAGAAACACTTATGAAATTATGACTCCAGAAAGTGTTGGAGTAAAAAAAACTTCTTTAGTAATGGGTAAACATTCTGGTAGACATGCTTTTAGAGATAAACTTTCTGACATGGGATATGTTGATGTTACAGATGATATAATTGATACGGCTTTTGGTAAATTTAAAATTTTAGCAGATAAGAAAAAACATATTTACGATGAAGATATTGCTGCAATTGTAGATGACAGTTTAGTAACAGAAGATAATGTTATTAAATTAAAATCTCTTAAAGTTTTTGCAGGCACGGGTGAACCTCAAAAAGCTGAAATGACCTTAGAAGTATATGGTGAGGTAAAAAGTGCAACAGAAACTGGAGATGGACCTGTAGATGCAATATTCAAATGTATAAAAAATCTTTACCCACATGAAGTTAATTTACAATTATACAATGTGCATGCGGTAACAGAAGGAACAGATGCTCAAGCAACGGTGAGTGTAAGAATTGAGGAAAAAGGCAAATCAACGGTGGGTCAGGCAGCAGACACAGATACCTTAGTTGCTTCTGCTAACGCATATTTAAATGCATTAAATAAATTAATAATCAAACGAACAAAAACTGCGCCAGATGAAAATCTGAACGCTCAAACAAAGAAAGGTTAATATGTTTTTTAAAGGTTTATCAGGTTTATCATCAATGTGGTCACAAGATATGGCTATAGATTTAGGAACAGCTAACACACTAGTTGTTTTAAAAGAACAAGGTGTAGTTTTGAACGAACCTTCGGTGGTAGCAGTGATTGAGGACGGAGGAAGAAAATCTGTTCTTGCTGTAGGTGATGAGGCAAAAACAATGTTAGGAAGAACTCCTGGAAATATCTCAGCTATAAGGCCTTTAAAAGATGGTGTGATTGCAGACTTTGTAGTTACAGAAGAGATGATTAAACACTTTATTAAAAAAGTTCATAAGAAAAATGCATTTGCAAACCCTAGAATTTTAATTTGTGTTCCAACTGGATCTACTCCAGTGGAGCGAAAAGCTATTCAAGACTCCGCTTTAGCTGCAGGCGCAAGAAAAGTTCAGCTTATAGAAGAGCCTATAGCCGCTGCAATTGGAGCCGGTTTACCGATATCTGAAGCAACAGGATCCATGGTAGTTGATATTGGTGGTGGTACAACAGAGATTGCGGTTATGTCTTTAGGAGGCGTTGTTTATTCAAAATCATTAAGGGTTGCTGGTGACGCATTAGACGGATCTATTATTGCTTATATGAGAAAGAAAATGAATTTGCTGATAGGAGACTCAACGGCTGAAAAAATTAAAAAAGAAATAGGTACAGCGATTCCATCAACTAACAATACTTTTTTAATGAAAGGTAGAGATATTAGGTCAGGAACACCAAAAGAAATTGAACTAACAGAAAAAGATGCATGTGAGGCCATCATGCCAATTCTAAATCAAATTTTAGGTGGAATTAAAGAAGCTTTAGAGAATACTCCGCCAGAATTATCTGCAGATTTAATTGATATGGGATTAGTTCTAACAGGTGGTGGAGCTTTATTAAAAAACATAGATAAATTAATTTCTCAAGATACTGGTTTACCTGTAACAATAGCAGACGATCCTTTATCATGTGTTGCTATCGGCACAGGCAGAGCTTTAGAAAATGAAGAATTATTTTCTACAATGTTATCTGAGTATTAATTTTTCTTGAAGAATAAATGTCAGTCAGCAGAGATGATTTTAGTATAGCTTTTCGTTCCGCTCTTTTGCAAAGAGGAGGAGCTCAAAAGTTTTCAATATTGTCCTTAATAATTCTTGCAATCTTTATCTTTTTTTTGGATGTATATGGCTTTACCGTTATAAAAAAAACAAGAAATATAATTAATGATGTAGTTTTTAGGGTTTCCTATTTAGCTTCAAGCCCAGCAAGACTAATGCCTAACGCCAGCAAAGGAATAGCTGATCATTTTTATTTAAAAGAAGAAAATGAAAAACTAAAAAAAGCCATAGAAAACTATAAATCACTCGATCTAAACCTAGAATATCTGACTAATGAAAATAAAAATTTAAGAAAAGTTTTAGATGCTGAAAGCGAAACTAGCAATCAAAAGCGAATAGTTTTAAGTAAAGTTTTAGTTGATAAAAACAGTCCTTTTTTAAAATCGATAATTATTAATAAAGGAACTAAATCTGGAATAAAAAAAGGAATGCCAGTTTCCCAAGACAATAATTTAGTTGGAAGAATAGTTGATACAAATTTTCTATCTTCAAGGGTTTTATTATTGAATGATTTAAATAGTAGAATTCCAGTAACCCTTGGCGAAAATAGTACTCAAGCGATTTTAACCGGAAGCGCAACTCAAAACCCTAAATTGGAATATTTACCCGAAAATTACGTATTTAAAGATGATGTAAATGTATTCGCATCAGGAAAAGATGGTATTTTTACTCCAGGAACACCGATAGGAAAAACATTAGAAAATGGAGAGGTAAAATTATTTGTTGATTCTAGTCAATTATCTTTTGTAACAGTCAATTTAATTCGCTTAAATGAGGAAGAGTTTTAATGGCTAAAGCAAAATTATTAAATAAAATTTTCAATGCTGGGCCTTTAATTTTATTATATTATTTATCCATTAGTGAGGTTGATACCAACTTAGAAAAAGTTTTTGAAATTTTTACTTTTAATTTACCAATTATAATTATTTATTTTTGGATTTTGAAAAAACCTTCCGAAATGGGCACTGGACACATTTTTGTGGTTGGCTTGATCAATGATGTTGTAATGGGTTTTCCTTTAGGAATAAGTTCAATGTCATATTTGGTTGTTTGTTTCTTTGCAAATTATGTGAGAAATAAAAGTATTAATACCACAATCGCATCAGATTGGCTCACTTTTTTTATTGCTTTAATATTTGCTAATTTATTATTTTTTTCATTATTAAATAATTTTTCTGATGTAGCAATATCTTACACAAAAATTGGTTATAACACTTTCTTCACTTTATTTCTTTTTCCTATATTTTGGGTGCTATTTAGCATTTATCAAAATAATTTAATTGGCGGTCAAGATGCTTAGTCCTGGATCAGGTAATACAGTTATTAAATCTAAATTAATCGGACGAAGAATGTTTTTATTAACTGCCGCTAAAGCAGTTGTCTTAGTTGGAGTAGTCGGTAGATTAATTTCACTTCAAATAAATCAATCAACTAAATATAAATCATTATCTGACAAAAATAGATTTAGAGAATGGAAATTAGCGCCAGAACGAGGAGTGATAAAAGATTTTTTTGGTCAAGAAATAGCATCAAATGAACCTTTGTACCAAGTACACTTAGTTCCTGAAAATACTAAAAATTTAAATCAATTATTTGTGAGATTAAAGGGAATTTTAAATATATCAGATAAAAAAATATCTTATTTAAAAAGAGTAATCAAAAAACAGAAACCATGGGAACCAGTTGTTGTGTCCGACAATTTAAATTGGTCTGAGTTTTCAAGATTAAATTTATTTTTACATGAATTAAATGGTGTAGAACCCATTGTTTCGGTAGCAAGAACATATCCAGATAATTCATCTGCACATATTTTAGGTTATGTATCTCAAATTAGTGCAAAGGATCTTAAAACAAAAAAATATTTAAAAAATCTATCAGTCCCAGGCATGACTATAGGAAAAACAGGACTAGAGCGTAAATTAGATAAAGAAATTATAGGTCAAATAGGTTTTCAAAGGTATGAAGTAAATGCTTTTGGAAAAAGGATTAAAGAAATTCAAATTAACGAAGGGCAAGCAGGCAAAAGTTTTAAAACAACTTTAGATTATGAGGTTCAAAAATATGTGAACGAGCTACTCGAAGATAAGGCCGCTGCTGTTTGTGTTATGGATATATATAATGGAGATATAGTATCTTTAGTATCAGCACCAACTTTTGAACCTAATGCATTTGTGCACGGATTGGATAAAAAATATTGGGATAGCTTAATTCAAAATGGTAAAAAACCTTTAACTAATAAAGCTGTGTCAGGGCTTTACCCGCCAGGCTCAACTATCAAAACATTAGTAGCCTTAAGTGCACTGGAAAACGGTATAATTACTCCTTTAGATACTTTCAGATGTAATGGAAAAATAGAGCTTCACGGTGAAAAATTTCATTGCTGGGAAAAAAAAGGGCATGGAATTGTTAATCTACGAAAAGGTATTCAAAGATCTTGTGATGTTTATTTTTATGAAGTGGCAAGAAAGCTTGGAGTTGATCGTTTAGCAAAAACAGCAAAAGATTTTGGTTTAGGCAAACAAGTACTCTCTGATTTCAAAGAAGAAAGGTCAGGGGTAGTTCCTAATACTAAATGGAAGAAAAAATTTATTGGCCAAAACTGGTATATTGGAGAAACTTTACACTCAGGTATAGGGCAGGGCTATTTTCAAAGTACACCAATACAACTATGTTTGATGACTGCGCAAATAGGTAACGGAGGATACAAAATTAAACCAAGAATTATATTTGAAAAAAACAATAACAACTTAAGAGATTATATAAAATATAAAAGAGAAAACCCTGACGAACCACTACCTAATGATCTATTGTTTAAAAACTTTAATTTACAACCATTGTTTAATGATCAAAAAAATATAAATCTTATCAAAGATGCAATGTATTCTTCTTCAAATGAACCTGGAGGAACTTCTTACAGACATAGAATGGAGAACCCTAAATTTACATTTGCTGGAAAAACAGGTTCATCCCAGATTAAAAGATTTACAGAAGAACAAAGAGAAGCTGAAGTAAAACAAATAGAACTCGATTATAAAGATAGAGATCATGCATTATTTGTTGCATTTGCACCCTACAAAGATCCAAAATATGCAATCAGTGTTGTTGTAGAACATGGTGGCTCAGGAGGAAGCGCAGCCGCGCCTATAGCAAAAAAAGTGATAAAAAAAGTTTTAGAAAGGCATGATTTAAGGAAAGCTCAAACTAATTTAACGGACAAATCAATTTAATGTTACAACAAAGATCTATTCATTCATCATTGGCACTTAAAGACAGAATCCTTTCTTTCGATTACATTTTAGTAATTTCAATTTTTATTTTAGGAATAGTTAGCATGTTCGCTATGTACTCAACAGATGGTGGAGAATTTAAGTATCATACAAATAGCCACATACTAAGATTTTTCGTTTTTTTTGGATTATTTTTTATTATATCTCTTATTCAAATCAGATTTTGGCACAATCAGAGTTATATAATTTATATTTTATTTTTTTTATTGTTGCTAGCAGTAAAATATTTTGGACTTACTTCTTCAGGCTCAAAAAGATGGCTTGATCTTTACTTTATGAACCTGCAACCTTCAGAATTAATGAAAGTAGGATTAATTTTATTTTTAGCAAAGTATTATCATCGAATATCAATAGAAAATATGAATAGTATAAGGTATTTATTTATTCCAATCGTTGCTTTAGTTGCGCCTTTGCTCTTAGTGGCAACCCAACCTGATTTAGGTACTTCAATACTTATAGCATCTGGTGGAATTGTCGTTGCTTGGTTAGCTGGTGTTAGAATTAAATTTTTTATTTATAGTCTAGTAGCATTTGTAGCTTTAATGCCGGTTGCAATATCTTTTTTAAAACCATACCAAAAATCACGAATTTTGACATTTTTAAACCCTGAAAGAGACCCTTTAGGCGCAGGTTACCAAATTATTCAATCTAAAATAGCTATTGGTTCAGGCGGACTATTTGGTAAAGGTTTTTTAAACGGGTCACAAAGTTATCTTGATTATTTGCCAGAAAAACACACCGACTTTATCTTTACTTTATTTTCAGAGGAATTTGGTTTTTTTGGATCTATATTTATTTTATTTCTTTATGCTTTAATTATTTCGAGAATTATAATAATAGGTAATGTAACACGTAGTACATTTGGGAAATTATATTGTTATAGTTTTGCAACAGCTTTCTTTATCTATGTTGTTGTAAATATGATGATGGTACTTGGATTACTACCTATAGTAGGATCACCTTTACCAATCATGTCATATGGTGGATCATCTATGATGGCTATCATGTTTGGATTGGGAATTGCAATGTCGTGCAAAGTTTATAAAGATTCACCAGTAAATTAAATAGCCCAAACTGGACAATACTAAATATTTATTATAGGTTGTGCTATATAAAAAAATATGGTTATTTTAACAGATATTATGTTTGGTGATAAAAAAATAAAAATCAAAGATTCTGAAAGATCGCTTATAAGTGAAACAGTAAGCATAGAGGGTACTATAAATAGCTCAGGAGCTATAGATGTAGCAGGGTTAATCAAAGGTCCGGTTTATTCGAAAGAATTAATTATTAGAGACACGGGTTCAATCACAGGATCTATAGAAGCTGAGGTGGTTGAAATTCACGGTCATTTAGACGGAAAAGTTTCAGCAGAAGAAATTACTATTGGAGCAACTGGAACAGTTAAAGGAGATATAGAATTTGGAAATAATCTTAAAACTGAAAATGGCGCTGATATCGATGGCTATATCAAAAAAACAAACAACTCTAAATCTAAATTAACCGGCGATTTCTTATTTAAGAAAAAAGATAAAAAAGAGACATCTGAAACAGAAGAAAGACCAGATGTTGTTAATAAAGAAGCAACAGCCTAATCTACCACACTACTAATCTTTAAAACATTGCAATATAGTTCTGTAATGGAAAATTACAAATGTAAATCAGTAGGTATAGTTGGTTCAGGTATCCAAGGAATTTGTGTTGGGCTACAATTAGTAAAAAAAGGAATACCCGTTACCATTTTCGATAAACAAGATCCTTTATCTAATAAGTTTAAACCAGCCTCGTATGGAAATGCAGGTCATTTTTCACCATACGCCGTTTTACAATTTAACAGACCCGATGTTTTATATGATGTTCCAAAAATGTTAATGAGTTCCTACGGACCTTTAGCGCTGAAATGGAATTATATCCCTAAAATGTATAACTGGTTTTTGCATTTCTTAAAACGTTGTAATCAAAAATCTATGCTTCACACCGCAAAAAACATGCATCAAATTTTAAGCTTATCAAATGATGCATATGAAGAAATTTTTCAAGAAATAAATATCAAGGGTTTAGTTGAAAAAAAAGGAATCATATATGTTTGGACTAATAAAAATCTTAAGAGCAGAAAATTAGAAATTAAAGTAAGAAATGATTTAGGTATAGAACAAAAGTTATTAACCCAGAAAGAAGTTTTGGAACTTGAACCAAATTTAAACCCAGTTTTTGATGCAGGAGTAATTTATGAAAACGCTATGCATGCAAGAGATCCACATGGAATACTTAAAAATATATTTAAACTTTTTATGAAAAAAGGGGGAAAATTTATTCAAACAAATGTCGAAAGCCTTGAACAAATTAGCATTAATGAAACTGTTATTAGGTCTGAAAACTATGAGTATAAATTTGAGAAAACTGTTATAGCTTCTGGGGCTTTTTCTAAAAGATTAACAGATCAGCTAGGTGAAAATATTCCATTAGATACTGAGCGTGGGTATCATGTTCATTTTAAAAATAAAGACAATTTGATTAAAAGACCAGTGATATTTTTAGATCGGGGCTTTGGTTTAACTCCAATGAATCAAGGGTTAAGGGCTGTAGGTACTGTTGAATTGGGTGGACTGAATAATCCACCATCTAAAAAAAGAATTGAATACATCATAAAGTGCGCTAAAGAACTTTTGCCACAGCTTGAACAACATAATGATGAATGGTTAGGCTTTAGACCAACATTACCTGATTTTTTGCCAATTATGGGTCCTTCTTTAAAAAATAAGAATATTATTTATGCATTTGGACATCACCACTTAGGATGGACTCTTGGACCTGTAACAGGCAAGATTATTTCAGGAATAGTAGCTGGAGAAAAAACTAATTTAGATCTTACTCCTTACAGCTCAAAAAGATTTAGTTAGGAATTAATTGTCAAAAAAATATTTAGCTTATTTATTATTAACTTTTTCCGTATTATTTTGGGCTGGTAATTTTATTGTTGGTAAATTCGCAACTTTATTCGAGATTCCACCATTAACTCTAAATGTATTAAGATGGTTATCAGTTTGGTTAATCTTGATGCCATTTACTTATAAAGAAATTTATAAAAACTTAACTTATGTAAAAAAAAACTGGCTTGTGATTAGTTTTATGGGGTTAATAACTATTAGTACTTTTAATTCAGTGGTTTATTATGCTCTGAACCACACCCAAGTCATAAATGCTGTTTTAGTACTTGCTGCAATTCCTGCTGCAACGATCATATTTTCATCATTCATGAATATCGAAAAAACTAATTTCCTCCAACTGATTGGTTTGCTTTTATCAATTGTAGGAATTGGATCAATTATATCTAATGGAGATATTCAAAAAATAATTTCTCTAAATTTTAATAAAGGTGACGTATGGATGTTAGTTTGTGTAATAACCTGGTCTCTATATTCTACTTTATTAAAGAAAAATAAATTTAAATTTACACAGTTTACTCTAATTCAATTAATGGTTTCAGCTGGACTAATCTTCTTAATTCCGCAATTGTTTTATGAAAAATCTATTGGCTTAGAAGTAAATTTCAATAAAGCATTTTTTATCATCCTTTTTTATATTGTAGTTTTTCCAGCTATAGCCGCCTATTACTGTTGGCAAAAAGGCGTTGAGATAATTGGACCAAATCGAGCTAGTATGTTTATTCAATTAATGCCTTTATTTAGTGCTGTTATGGCAATAATAATTTTTAATGAAAAATTTGAACTATACCATTTTGCAGGAGCGATTTTTATAGTATCAGGTATTTATTTATCAAATAAAAAAACTAATGATTAAAGTTGCAGTTCTAGATGATTATCAAGATGTCTTTCGAGAAATAGTCGATATAGAAAAATATAAAGATAAATTTGATTTCAAAGTTTTTAACAGTGCATTCATAGATGAAAAAGAAGCTATAGTTGAGTTAGAAGATTTTGAAGTCTTATTTATAATGCGAGAAAGAACCCCAGTAACAAAATCACTAATCGGTAGCTTACCAAAATTAAAATATATAATGACATCAGGCATGAGAAATAAAGCTATTGATTTAGAAACTGCTAAAAAAAAGAATATTATTGTTTGTGGAACAGAAATAAACCCTAACCCTGCAGCTGAAATAACATGGGTTTTAATTTTAGGTCTTTATAGAAATATAAAACAGGAAATAGACAATATGTTTCAAGGATATTGGCAAACAACAATAGGTTTTGAACTAAAAGGAAAAATGTTGGGTTTGATTGGTCTTGGTAAAATTGGAACTCAGGTTGCTAGAGTGGCCAAAGCATTTGGAATGGAAGTTTGTGCATGGAGTGAAAATCTTAATTTGACACATGCTAATGAAATTGGAGTTCTGCCTATGAGCAAAGAAGACCTACTAAAAAATTCAGATATTGTCTCAATTCACTTAGTGCTTGGAGACAGGTACAAGCATCTAATTACCAAGAAAGAAATTAAAATGATGAAAAAAACCTCTTTTTTAATCAATACCTCTAGGGGTCCAATCATAAAAGAGGATGATTTAGTTGAAGCGCTTAAAGATGAAATAATTGCAGGGGCAGGTTTAGATGTTTTTGAAAAAGAACCTTTGCCTCAAGATAATAAATTAAGATTTCTTCCCAATGCATTAATTTTACCACATATTGGTTACGTAACAGCAGAGAATTACTCTAAGTTTTACTTGCAAATGATAGAAAATTTAAACTCTTGTTATAACAATAAGCCAATTCGTATCATTTCAAATTAAAGATTCAATTTACAATAAATTGTTGATAAACTCAATTTGATCAAGTGATTTGTTTTTTTTCGAAAAAAACATGGTTTAAAAGTAAAATTTATGAATAAATTTATTATTATAATTTCATTAACAATTACTTTGAACGGTTGTGCGAACTCTCTAGCATTTTTAGGACCAGCTTCTTCCGTAGCTGGAGGGGGTAATGTAGCACAATCTGCAGCTTCTTCTGCCGTAAGCTTTGGAGTTAAAAAAAAAACTGGAAAAACCCCTTCACAACATGCAGTTGCTTATGTGAAAAAATATAATCCTGAGAACAAAAAAGAAAAATGTCTAGAGTTTGTAGATCTAACTAATTCAAAGACATGTGCCGCTGTTAAAGAAAATATTTCAAAAACTAAAAAAAAGATCATTAAAGTAAAAAACAGCATTTTAGATAAGTCTAAAATTGAAGACTTGGCAAAAAAATCAGGAATAGTTAGAAGGTAGTCCTAAATTCTTCCACCCAGGATCTATACCATTGCCACTAAACCCGTCTGAAATATTGTGAGCGACGTAGCCTTCATTATGAAGAAGAGTAGCCGCTATAATAGATCTTCCACCTGCCGCACATATAACTAACACTTGATTTTCTTTATCGATTTCTTTTTTAATATTTTCAATAAAGCCTGGGTCTTGAGATATTGTAATAAAGAAAGTTTTTATACCAAGGTTTGTAGAGTCAGGTTTTCCAATAGTTTTCCATTCATCATTAGTTCTAACATCTAACAGAACGGTCTTGGGATTATTTTCTACAAATTTTTTTATTTCTGAAGATTTAATTTGTTTGATCATTAGGTGGCCCCAATATAATTAATTGGGACCACTTAATCAATTGTTAAGCAGCTAAAGCTTGCTTAATATCTGCAATGATATCATCTGGATGTTCGATACCAATCGAAAGTCTTACATAACCTGGTGTAACTCCCGCAGCTAATAACTCTTTATCATTTAATTGACTATGAGTTGTTGTTGCTGGATGAATTGCTAAACTTCTAGCATCACCTATATTAGCAACGTGATAAAGCATCTTTAGGTTGTCAATAAACTTAGCACCGTTTTCTTTTGTGCCGACATCCATACCAACTAAAGAACCATATCCACCTTGCATATATTTCTTAGCTCTTTCCTTAATCTCACCTTGGTGATTTGTCGGATAGATAACATTTGTTACTTTCTTTTGTGTTTCTAAGAAAGAAACAACTTTTTCTGCGTTACTACAGTGTTGTTTCATTCTAAGTCCAACTGTTTCCAAACCTTGAATAATTTGAAAAGCATTGAATGGACTTAATGGAGCACCTAAATCTCTGAGTAAAACCACTCTAAGTCTAATTACAAAAGGAATGTTAGCTCCAGTTAATTGAGGAACTGCATCTGCCCAAACGGCACCACCATAACTTTGATCTGGTTCATTTAACAATGGCTGTCTTTTTCTGTCTTTAATCCAGTCAAAGTTTCCACCATCAACTATTATTCCACCAATTGAAGTACCATGACCACCAATATATTTAGTCAAAGAATGCATAACGATTGCAGCTCCATGAGCTAAAGGTTTACAAATTACTGGTGAAGCCGTGTTGTCGATTATTAAAGGAATTCCTTTTGGTCTACCGATATCCGCAACTTCTTTAATTGGAAAAACACGAAGGTAAGGATTTGGACAAGACTCACCGTAGTAAGCTCTTGTTTTATCATCAGTTAACTTCTCAAAGTTTTTAGGATCTGCAGGATCTGCAAACCTAACTTCAATACCCTGCTGTCTTAAAGTATTTTTGAACAAGTTTACTGTACCACCGTATAAGTCAGTTGAAGCAACAATGTTATCACCTGCTTGTGCTAAGTTTTGAATACACATTGCAGTCGCTGCTTGACCTGAGCCAACTGTACAGGCTGCAACACCGCCTTCAAGTGCCGCTACTCTTTTTTCTAGTACATCACAAGTTGGGTTCATTATTCTTGTGTAAATATTACCAAATTCTTTCAAACCAAATAAATTTGCAGCTGTTTCTGCATTTTTAAATTGGTACGAAGTTGTCTGGTAAATCGGAACTGCTACTGCTGTAGTTGCTGGGTCACTTCTGTAGTCACCACCATGTAAAGCAATAGTTTCTGGATGTTTATAATCAGCCATTATTTTGTACTCCTTGTTGTTTCTTTTCTTGTTGTTTCTTTTCTTGTTGTTTTTATCATTTTTTTTCCTTTAGTTTAAGCCTAGTTTAGCAGCAGCTATTTTAGCTCCTTCAGTTCTAGTCCTTAGTTTTTCAAAAGC
>Ga0233438_10002847_pt1 | contig 16564 bp, 15 predicted proteins | sample SI_123_September_FD_182720 | JGI IMG/M metagenome (GOLD analysis project Ga0233438, IMG submission 182720) | Seawater microbial communities from Saanich Inlet, British Columbia, Canada - SI_123_September2016_10_MG | ecosystem: Environmental > Aquatic > Marine > Inlet | place: Canada: British...
CATTCAGAACAGGAACTTTTACCAGCAAAAGCCCTGGGACGGACGACAACAACGCGAATTACTTGAACTTTATTTCTGTGATGGCCACAGAAGATGGTACTCAAGTAATTTTTGATAATCTTGATACAGGACTCGATTTAGAAGGGGTTTCCGCGCCAGTAGGGGGTGGTACTTTTTCGTTGACGTTTAGTTTAGATACTGGAGAAACCTATTTGATTGCCGCCGAAGCGGAAAATGCTGTGGCCAATCGCGACGGATTGATAGGCGTTTCGGTTGAGTCCACCAAACCCATCGTGGTAAATAGTGGTTCGGCCAATGGGAGTTTTCACAATGGAGGAGGCAGGGATTACGGTATTGACCAATTAGTAGGAGCCGATAAAATTGGGAAAGATTATATTTTTGTAAAGGGCGTTGGTGGTGACGACTGGGAGAATATTTTAATTGTAGCCCACGAAGACAATACCGAAATTTTTTTAGATGGAAGCTCGACCGCAACCGTCAATTTGGCCCTAGCAGGAGATTATTATTTGATTGAAGGAAATGCTTTTGGGTCTGCAGGTTCCAACAGAACCCTTTTTGTAAGAACCTCCAAAAATGTTTTTGCATGGCAAGGAACAGGTACGGGCAGTGAAGCCAACCAAGGGATGTTTTTTGTCCCACCGCTTTCTTGTCAAAGTCAGGGTGAGGTAAACAACATCCCCATGATTGACTATATCGGTTCTTCCTTATTTTCAGGTTATGTGACTGTCGTCACCAATCAAACGGCATCAATTACCTTTTCTGATGGGAGCAATTCTAATAAATCCATGGATGACTCGTCATTTTCAGGTTCAGTGTCGGTGGTGGGTCCAGAATCGGTTCAAGGAGCAGACTACAAAGCTTATATTCTTCAAAACCTTTCAGGAAACGTATCGATCAACTCTTCAGAAGAACTCTATTGTTCCTATTTTAATCAAAATGGTGCAGCTACTTCGGGGGGTTTTTATTCTGGATTTGTTGCTCAGCCCGAAACGGTAATCAGAGCTCCTAATTTACAGGGAGAAAAGTGTTTGCCCAATGTAGAATTGCTGGCGTCGGGGGTGGGAGTGTATGATAGTTTTAAATGGTTATATGATGATGGGACGGGTTATGTAGATCTGGGAGTAAGTGATAATCCCTATGCTCCTATCAGTCCTGGGTCTTATAGGATCGAAGCCCAAATCACTTGTAAAGGAGTAACCAGTATTGCCTATTCTCAACCTGCAGTGGTAAGCCAATGTCCTACCGATTTTGACGGAGACGGGATCAATGACAATATTGATTTAGACTTGGACAATGATGGAATTTATAATATTTACGAAACCCTATCTGATTTTCAACTCGATATGGCTGACTTTAGTAATCCACTGATCATCCAGACTGCAACAATTACTACGGCGGGAGCCTATACCGTTTCCAGTGTGGTAGCTTCCAATAGCTCAATCGCTCAAACAGCCATAGGTGAAATGACTTCCTCCTTGGATGGCAATGGGAGACAAAATGAAATAGAATGGAACTTTAATAGTGAAATCAATTTTAAATTGATCCAAACAGTAGGAAGCACCCGGCCCTACATTGAGGGAGAATTTTTTGTTCTTTCCACCAATGACCCTTCCGAAAGTATATCCCTTTTGGATCCCAACAATAATCTTTTGGTGGATACCAACTACGACAATACCTATGAGTCCGGTTTAGTACTTTATTCTGCCAATGAAATAAGGTTTAAGTATAATCCTTCAAGCATGACTTCCCCTACGTTTACCTTTTTGGGAGAGAATATGCAAAGCATAAAATTGACCCATATCAATGACAACCTATCCCAAACGGCGCTTTTTAAATGGGACTTTTCCTTGCATCAAAATGATTTGGACACAGATGGCGACGGTACCCCCGATGCCTATGACCTTGACAGTGATGCCGATGGCTGTTTGGATGTTATAGAAGCAGGATTTACAGACAGCGATGCGATTCCGGATGGCATTTTGGGCACTTCGCCTGTGACCGTAAGTTCATTGGGCTTGGTGGCCAGTTATGATGGGTATGTAGTTCCCAGAGATGGAGATTTTACAGGAACCTACGATTTTCAAGAAGTGGGAATTACTGCTTTGCCCTCCAATATTACCGAACATCCTAATTCACAAAGTTTGTGTTTGGGAGTAAGTGCGAGCTTCGATGTTCAAACCGATTTACCACAACCACAGTTTCAATGGCAAATATTTAACGGTACACTATGGGTTGACCTAAATGATGATGCCGTCTATAGTAATACCAGTTCCCCAAATTTGAGCATTAGCCCTGCCGATAATAGTCTGGACAATACCCAATATCGAGTCGCAGTAGCCAAAGGAGGATATCTCTGTAGCCCTGTTTTTTCAAATACAGCGACCCTTACCATGGCCCTTCCAAATTCTTTTGATTTGAATCCTGCCGTTTTCAATCTTAGCGAAACTGATTCTCCCACTTCATTTTCGATTAGCTTGAACCAGGCTCCTGTCTCCAACGTTGTTTTAGACATTGCTAACCCTGACATTACTGAGGCCATAGTTTCTCCCACCCAAGTTAGCTTTACCCCTGCCAATTGGAGTGTACCGCAATCCATCGACATTTATCCTCAAAAGGATGATCTTTTGGATGGGGATCAAATCATTTATCCAAATGTTTCGGTCAATCGTACTTTGACTCAAAACTGCTATACTTTTAGCGAAACTAAGACCATTACCCTTACCGTTTTGGATATTGATGCTCCAGGATTTGAAATCATTACCATAGATAATTTATCTGATGAAAATGGAGGAGAAGCTTCCTTCTCGATTCAGCTTTTATCGAAACCCTCGGGAACGGTCACTCTCGATTTGTCCTCTAGTGATCTTAGCGAAGGACAGCTGAGTATTAGTAATGTTCAATTTAGTCCAACGAATTGGAATATGCCTCAGACTGTTGTGGTTTCAGGATTACCTGATCCAATTCCTTTTAAGGATGGAAATATAACCTATCAGATTATTACAGGAAATGTGAGCTCGACCGATGCCGATTACAATGCTTTGGATGGAAGTACAGTCACCGATGTCAATTTGATCAATCAAGACAATTCAGGTCCCGCAATTGTATTGACTGTAGTGGGTGGAACAGGAGTAACTGACGAAGATGGAGCTTCATTTGCCGTCCAATTTAATTTGCTTTCTCAACCTTTTGGAGGGGGGGATGTCCATTTTGGACTGGATCTTTTGGGAGACCCTGGTGAGGCATCATTATCGACCACCAGTATGACCATTCTCAATGCCAATTGGAACAAGCCGTTTAATAATGAAGTGATCATTACTGGTCTTGACGACGCCTTGATTGATGGGGATATTTTTTTAGTATTAGAAACTTCAGACCCTACCTCTTTGGATGTAGTTTATGATGCATTGGACGAATTTGATGTGGCGGATTTGATTTTTAGAAACCTAGACAACGATCAGGCAGGATTCATTGTAAGCGCTATTTCAAATAATTTGAGTGAAAATGGAAACCTTGGTAATTTTTCTGTGGTATTGGATATTGAACCCAATTTCGACGTGTTTATTGACATTACCTCAAATGACAGTGGTGAGGTTGCCGTGGATTCTGCCTTCCAGCAGCTCCAATTTACCCCCTCCAATTGGAATATTCCTCAGACGGTATTGGTAAGTGGGGTAGATGATTTGATAATTGATGGTGATCAGCTTATCCAAATTACTGCTGCTGTGGCTTCGAATTCAGCTCCCAGTTTTTTATCCGAAGCTCCACAGATTGTCAATGTGATCAATCGGGACAATGATGTCGCCAATATCATTTTATCGTCTATTGATCAGCTAACAGGAGAAGATGGAGAAACAGGAAGTTTTTCTGTAAGCCTCAGTGTCCCCCCCACCCATCCTGTCCAAATCAACTGGGCCAGTAGCAATACCAATGAGGGAACCGTAACGCCTACCATTAGTTTTTCCTCCACTAATTGGAATCAACCCCAGCTTATCAATGTCAGTGGAGTGGACGATTTGATCCCAATGAATGACGGTGCAATCAATTACGACATCTACATCAATGGTATTTCCAGTATGGATCCAAATTTTGGAAACATCATACCCGCCAGTATTCCACCGATAGCAATGATCAATCAAGACAATGATCTTGCAGGTGTAAACCTCTATTTGATTGACGACGATAACCAGACGGACGAAGATGGTGATAATCTGAAGATTGCTTTTGCACTCAACACAAAACCATTGAATGATGCAGATATTATTGTTCCACTGAGTCTCCAGAATAATGCAGATGAAATGGTCTTGTTAGTGACAGAAATTACGATCGAAAATGAGAACTGGGATTCTCCGTCTTCCAATCTAATTTCATTGACGGGATTGGATGATTTCTTATTGGACGGCAGTCAAAATGTAAGTTTAGTTACCGGAAGTCCCCGAACAGTTTCGGATACGGTCTATGATCAACTGAATGCTGCTTCGGTAGCCGATTTGGTTTTGGTCAATTTGGACAATGATTTTGCAGGGATTGTTTTGGGGGGAAGCATAACCCCTCTTGTTCCAGCTGAATTGGGAACAGTTACCTCCTCATACAGTCTTGACGCTCCTCTGGATGAGGCAGGGGGCTTAGCCACTGTTTTTCTAAAACTCAATACCCCGCCTACTTCCGATGTAATCATCAATATTTTGATCGTTGATCCTACTGAAGTAGGAACCAATAAAAGCTTTTTGACTTTTACACCTCAAAATTGGAATCAACCACAAACCGTCACCCTCTATGGCATAGACGACTATCTGTACGATGGTGATATTTCAACCCAACTGATTTTTTCAATCGATCCTGCAACAGCAGATACCGATTACAATAGCACCAACTTTATCAGCATCAATCTGATCAATGAAGATGATGATATAGATATTGATGGAGATGGCCTTCATGAAAGATTTGATAATTGTCCTAACGAATTCAATCCAGAACAAGAGGATTTGGATGGTGATGGAATAGGCAACCTCTGTGATCCAGATATTGATGGTGACGGAGTAACCAATGAACAAGAAGTTACGGATCAAACCGAACCATTCGATAATTGTGATTTTTTAAGTCCCAGTATCAGTTTACCCATTACATCAGCTTTTGACTGTGATAGAGATGGAATAACGGATGATGTGGACTTGGACGACGATAATGATGGAATTTTGGATACCGAAGAGACACAGGCAGATTTTGATCAAAACGGTAGGGGTAACAGTTTAGACCTAGACAGTGACGGCGATGGTTGTTTTGATGTGATTGAAGCAGGGTTTGATGACCCCGACCAAGATGGAATCCTTGGCACCAGTCCTGTAGAGGTCGATCCCCAGGGAAGAGTGATCCATACCAGTGGCTATTCCACTCCTGTAGATCAGAACAATTCGGGCGAAAAAGATTATTTAGAATTACCCGAAAGTCCATTGATTAACCAACAACCACAAACTCAAGCCATTGTCTTTACCAATCAAGACATCAGTCTGAGTGTTGAGGTAACTCCCTCTGAAGGGGTGAGTATTCAATGGCAAATTTTACAACCCCCCAGCACCATTTGGCAGGATATAGAGCCATCCGACTCTTTTGAAGGAGTCAACACCGACAATTTGCTTCTGGTCAATCCACAAGAATCGTGGATCCCTTGGAAATTCAGAGCGGCAATTAGTTCCGATGCCTACTCATGTGAACCCTTAGTTTTTTCTCAACAAGTAGACCTTCAATTTCAACCCCTCTCTATTCCCAATGCTTTTTCTCCTGATAATGATGGACGCAATGAAACATGGATTATTGAGGGATTGGGTCAATTCCCCGAACACCAATTGACCATCTATTCTCGGTGGGAGTCTGTTATTTTAAAAGAGGCTCCCTATCAAAACGACTGGCAAGGAGAACTCAGGGCATCCTATTCTGATTCAAATAGACCAAATGTACCAGAGGGAACCTATTTTTACATTTTAGAATTGGGAAATGGACAACCTGCTTTAAAAGGTTTTATATATTTGAAAAGGTAATTTTAAATTTTTAATGAAACATTCACTATTCACTGTTAAATACAAATCGGAATAATCATTTTGGATTTTCCATGAGACCATTGAAAAATTATTTTTGGCTAGTGCTGTCCATTGTTTGGTCAGGGGTGATTGTTTATTTTAGTTTTATGAGCCCTGAAAGTGCAGATGGTATCGTCATGTTTGAACATCAAGACAAGCTTGGGCATTTTATTTTTTATGCTGTTTTGAGTTTCTCGCTAATCAAAACTTTTTCTCAAGAAATTTTTACTTTAAGTCCCATAAAATTAGGAGCTGCAACAGCTTTTGCCTTTGGAGGCCTGATAGAGCTGTGCCAACATTTTTTCACACTCGATCGCTTTGGGAGTATGATGGATGCCTTTGCCAATGGCTTGGGGGCACTCCTGATGGCCCTCTTAATCAATAAACTTCCTAAACCTTTTCGACCCTCTCCTAAATCCTAAAAATGCAGCTAAAATTCCATAAAGTATTACTCAAAAAAAGATTTCCATTGGCTATCAGTAGAGGAGTAAGAGGAGACTCTTACAACTTATTTTTGTCCTACGAAAAAGAGGGTTTTACGGGTTGGGGTGAAGCCGCTCCGGGTAAAAATGAAAAAGCTACCACCGTTGAAGAAATGCAAGAGCAGCTCAATGCTTTTCTCGAAGAAGGAATAGAATCCAGCACTACAGAACAACTCAACCAAAGAGCAAAAGAAATGGGAGTTGCTCCATGTGCCTATGCCGCTTTTGACATCGCCCTGTGGGATTGGAAGGCCAAAAAAGACCAGTTGCCCTTACATGAACTACTCCAATTGCCCCGACCTTCTATACCCACTTCTCTTACCCTTGGGATCATCCCGCCAGAACAGGTCAAAGAAAGAATACGTCTTTTATTGGAAAACAATTCCGCAAAGGCATTAAAAATAAAACTGGGCTCTCCCGAAGGTGTAGAAGCTGATCAACAAATGTTTGCCCAAGTATTAGAAAGCACTCAAAAATATCAGCTTAAAATCAGAGTCGATGCGAATGGAGGTTGGTCCACCCAAGACGCCATCTATATGATGCAATGGTTGGCTGACAGAGGGGTTGACTATATAGAACAACCCTTAGAAGAAGGGCAGGAGTCTGAACTCCAATACCTCTATCCCAACCGTCCATTACCGATCTACATTGATGAATCTTGTCGCTATGCAGAAGATGTTGGCAAATGGGCAAATCACATTGATGGGGTCAATATGAAACTGATGAAATGCGGAGGGATCACTGAGGCCCTTCAGATCATCAAAAATGCTAAAAAACAAGGACTCAAAACCATGATCGGTTGCATGAGTGAGTCCTCTGTTTCCATTGCCGCCGCCGCTGCACTCTCAGGAGGGATTGACCACATAGATTTAGACTCTCATTATAACCTAGCTCCCGATCCTGCCTCTGGAGCCCAATTGATTGATGGTATTACCCTCCCAGATTTTGTCCCAGGACATGGAGGCCTCCTAAAACCAGAATATCATGCTTAAACCCGATCAAAAAGTGATCCTCTACATGGAAGGTTTCCTGCACAGCGATTATGGTAAAATGGGGCTGGGAATTGCTCGTTATCTTGAAAATCCCATCCTAGGGATCATTGACTCCCAGCATGCGGGAAGTAATATCAACCAAGAGCATATTATTGACAGGGACATACCGATCTACGAAAAACTGGATCAAGTCTTGGCACAAGGGGCCGAAGTGCTTTTGCTGGGGATTGCTCCTTCAGGAGGAAAAATCCCAGATACTTGGTTACCGCTAATAGAACAGGCCTTGCACTCTGGACTCAGTATTGTCAATGGGCTACACGATACCCTTGCCCATCGTTATACCCACCTTATTCAAAACTCAAAACAATGGATTTGGGATGTGAGAATACCACAGTTCACTCCTAAGATTGCTTCCGCTAGAGCGGCACAATTAACCAACAAACGGCTGTTGATGGTTGGTACCGATATGGCCTGTGGAAAGATGACCGCTGGTCTGGAAATTTACCATTGGGCCCAACAAAAGCAAATCGATGTAGGTTTTGTGGCCACGGGTCAAATCGGGATTACGTTAATGGGGAGTGGTATTCCCCTCGATGCCCTAAAGGTAGATCATGCCTGTGGAGCAGTAGAAGCCATGGTGATGAACCAGCGAGATCACACATTGGTTGTCATAGAAGGGCAAGGATCGTTATTACATCCTGGCAGTACTGCGACCTTGCCCTTGATGCGGGGGAGTTGTCCTACCCACATGATTCTTTGTCATCGCGCGGAGAAGACCCATCTGAGAAATCCAGAGGCTATAGAAATTCCTCCCCTTAGGGATTTTATTGCCTTGAATGAGTCCTTGGCTTCGGTGGTCGGAACCTACGGGAATCCAAAGGTGGTCGGTATCGCCCTTAATACCTTAAAATTATCAGAAAAAGAAGCTCGAGAGTACATTACCCATTTGGAAAGTGAATTGAAAATTCCCGTTACCGATGTCATCCGTTATGGGGTTGATAAAATAGTAGAGGATTGGCTCTAAACTATTTACAATGATAATCTGCTGCTCGGGTAGCGATTTGATTATTAGGCTTTACATTTACCCTATAACCTAATGAATTGGCCCAACCTTTGGTAGCAGAGATCAACTTATTTGATTTAAAACTTTCATCGCTATTGTAGTCCATATCAATTTCTACCCGAACACTTACTTGGTGGGTTAACCATTCTGCAACATCGATACTCATTTCCGCTTCCTTCCACAAACGAGTCCACATATCGGTAATCAAAACTTCCACTTTTTTACTCAAAATATAGTGTACTCCCCGGCTACCAAAACGATAGGCAATCACGGTTGCATATTTGGAAGATTTTCCTACATTTTGGGAGTCGGAACCAATGTGGATTTGTACGTTGGGATGTGTTTTGAGTATATTCAGCGTGTGCTGAATCGGATCTATCCGTTGGCCGTGAATGTCTCTGAATATCCTCATAAATAAAACCCTAAGATAGGGAAGCCATCTAAAAAAATGGTTTTATTTTTGAGTTAAGAATATGTCACACGAAACTATTTTTAACTTTTTCAATTCAGGCATCCTATTGTTTTGGATATTCCTGTTGGTCTTCCCCAAAAAAGCCTTTACCCAGAAAATCATAGCCTATCCTTGGGTTCCTCTTGGCGTTGCCTTAGGATATGTTTATTTCATCAGTACCGCAACAGGTATTTTTTCTGGCGATTTTTACTCCCTCAATGGTTTGACAGAAATGTTTCAAAATGCCACCTCCCGTGGTGTAGCCGCCGGCTGGTTACACTATTTGGCTTTCGATTTTTGGGTGGGTTGTTGGATACTCAAAAACAGTCAGGAAAAAGGAATAAAACATTCTTGGATGTTCTTGCCCTTGCTCTGTACTTTTATGTTGGGACCAGTAGGAATTATCCTTTATACCTTGGTCCTTTTAATACAGAAAAAACCATTTAATAAAACGATATGACCACTAATTTTTTTCTATTTTCACTTGCGTTAGGAGTGGCAACGGGAGCCTTGGGAAGCTATATTGCTGAAAAAAAAGGAAGAACCCATCGTTTTGGATTTGTGATCGGTTTTTTATTTGGTCTTATTGGAGTTTTGGGCCTATTGCTTATGGTCAAAAAACCTCAAAAGGAAGATTCTACTGATGTTTCAAAATAAACAATTCCAAATCACGGTGCCAAGCTTTGCGCTCCCTCCCAAGGTCAAAGGGTAGCCTACAAAAAGCCACAAGCCATCCTTTAAACTCAGTGAATCTCCATTTCCCAAACCCTCTAAAAAGGCATACCATGTTTTTAGACCCCATTGAGCGGCCAAAAAATTAGCGAAAATTGCGATGACCAAAATCACCCCTCCAATACCATAAAACTTAATCCACTCCATAAATTCTGTTAATTTGCATTAAATTCTCTAGTCATGAATTTTAGAAAACTTATTAAACTACTGCTTATATTGTTGTCTTTGGGGTCTTTTTATGTGGTTTACTTGATGTATTCCAATTTGTCTTTTATCGATACGCCCTACTTATATGGCGGAATTCTACTCCTGTTGACAGGAATTTTACTACCCTCCAGAAAATAGCTTTATTCCTTAATCAGGATATAAGTGGCCTTAACCCCTGTTGCCAAGTTCCACTGGTTGGCGGCAGTCATTTCCCCGTTTTCGTCATAGACCCTTACCTCGGCCGTGTTGGGCCCAGAGCTTCCTTGATTCAAGGCAACAAAATCAATTTTGTTAAATCCAGGAATCAGTTCTACGGTCAATCCAACAAAACGTTCCACTAATAATACATTGGGTTGAATTACCTGATCGTTGTGTAGAATTCTTACACGATCTCCGTCTGGATATTCGTGATCCCTAAAAATAATCCGAGCCTTATTTCCCCCAATTCTATAATCCCCCATATATTGATTTGTTCTGAATTTGTTGGGATCTTTTCCAGCTTCTGCTCCTTTTCCTTTCAGTTTTGATAAGTAAATATCACCTGGGTTCAGAAACTTTTCCTGCTCCTCCATATTGATCGTCGGTCCTCTGTCGTTCAATGAGGGGTCAGTCATGTCCAATGGTTTTTTTAGAAAATCACCCCTCAGATAAGGGCTTTCCTCGGCGGGAGGAGTGAAAAGGGGACTGGAATTATTATTTTTATCGGAAGGAAAACTAAAAGAAGGGTTATTGTTTTCTATTTGTCCAAAAGTCAACTGTAGGCCCAATGCCATCAAACATATAAACAAAAAAGAATTCGATCTCAGACTCCAATCAACGGATATGAAGCAAAACAGATGACAATGACTTTTAGGACACATCGTTGATCAAGTTTTATTTACAAACCTATTTAAAAATAAAGAACGGAAGGATTGTTTAACAATATTTTATCAGGTTAATATATTAATGGTTATTTTGGCTTTTAAAATAAAAATCAATGGAATTATTAGGAATAGATTGGGCAATCATCATCAGTTTTTTTTCCATTTCTCTTTTTATAGGGATTTGGGTTTCCAAAAAAGCAGGGTCATCCAGTAACGAATTTTTTCTCTCGGGACGTAATATGCCTTGGTGGTTATTGGGGGTTTCGATGGTAGCGACCACCTTTTCGACCGATACACCCAATTTGGTAACCGACATTGTTCGAAACAATGGGGTCTCGGGAAACTGGGTTTGGTGGGCCTTTCTAATAACGGGATTACTTACGGTCTTTGTATATGCCAAACTGTGGCGAAAGTCTAATGTCAAAACAGATATAGAATTTTACGAATTTAGGTATGGTGGAAAACCCGCAGGTTTTCTCAGAAAATTCCGAGCCCTCTATTTGGGAGTACTTTTCAATGTAATTACTATGTCCTCAGTAACATTGGCAGCCATCAAAATTGGTGGGATCATGTTGGGCCTAGAGCCTTGGCAAACGGTTATCAGTGCTGGGCTGGTCACGGTTGCCTTCAGTACATTGGGGGGGTTTCGAGGAGTACTTTACACTGATTTACTCCTTTTTGTAGTGGCAATGGTGGGTTCTATAGGAGCAGCTTATTATTTGGTTAACCTGCCCGAGGTGGGGGGAATGACTGCACTTATGAATCACGAAAATGTGAGTGATAAATTGTCTATACTTCCTGATTTTACAAATACAGAAGCCCTTATTACATTACTAATTATTCCCTTGGCTGTACAGTGGTGGAGCTCTTGGTATCCTGGCGCAGAACCTGGTGGCGGAGGATATATTGCCCAACGGATGTTAGCATCTAAGGATGAAAATCATGCCATAGGAGCGACCTTCTTTTTTAACATAATGCATTATGCCCTTAGGCCTTGGCCATGGATATTGGTTGCTTTGGCCTCCTTGGTTGTATTTCCCGATCTGGCCAGTATCAAAGAAGCTTTTCCCAACATTGCTGATGACAAACTGGGCCATGATTTGGCCTATTCAGCCATGCTTGTAAAATTACCCCCTGGATTGATCGGTTTGGTTCTGGCCTCGCTGATTGCAGCCTATATGAGTACCATTTCTACCCAATTGAACTGGGGCTCTTCCTATTTGGTTTATGATTTTTATCAAAATCAAATCAATCCCGAAGCTTCCGAAAAAAGATTGGTAGCTGTAGGAAGATTATGTACCATTGGCCTGATGATCTTAAGTGCGGCTTTGGCTCTCTTATTACAAAGCGCTTTACAAATTTTTGACATACTCCTAACCTTTGGGGCAGGAACAGGATTGATCTTTATTTTGAGATGGTTTTGGTGGCGCATCAATGCATGGAGTGAAATTTCGGCCATGTTTGCCTCTGGAATTCTATCAATTTTACTCAAAACCACTCCAATTGGAGATTACCTATTTGGTGCCGAAATTGGATTGATGCCCGTTTGGAGTGAATACCTTTTTGTAGTTGCAGTTACTTCTGCCATTTGGATTACAGTGACCTATATTACACCGGCAGAGGATTCTTCTGTACTGCGTTCTTTTTATCAAAAAATTCAACCCGGTGGTCCTGGATGGAAAAAAGTAGTTGACGAAGCGGCAGCTGAAAAAATCAATATTACAGACGACAGCCAAGGCTGGAGTGTTCCCTCGGGAATTACCGCCATGTTGTTGGGTTGCGGAATGATTTATGGAGCCATGTTTGCCACAGGCTATTGGATTTATGGAGAATATACCCGTGCCAGTATTATTACACTAATTGCTGCTGTCTTTGCTGTTCTTTTGGTGCGTACTTGGAAAAAAGTAAGGGTCAAGGTTTTGTAGATTAGCCCATGATGGCACCGGCAATGGTAGCCGACATTAGGGAGACAATCGATCCTGCGATCATTGCTTTGAGGCCCAGTTCGCTGAGGTTTTTTCGTTGATTGGGTGCGAGAATACCGATGCCTCCAATCTGGATGCCTATGGAGGCAAAATTCGCAAAACCACAAAGCATATAAGTGGCCATCACAACTGATTTTTGATGGCTAAAATGCATCACATTGCTAACGTTCTTAAGATCGACCAATTGGACATAACCCACAAATTCACTGGCCACAATTTTAACGCCCAACAGCTGACCCATTAATGCCATGTCCTCGGCAGCCACCCCAATTAGCCACATAAGAGGCGCAAACAAATATCCCAACATAAATTCAATCGAAAATTGAGTGTAGGGCGTGTGTTGTGCTATCCATATATTGAGTCCTGTGCTTTTTCCAATACCCGAAAAACCACCGTTGAGCAACGCAATTAATGAAATAAACACCAATAACATGGCTCCAACATTCACCGCCATTTTTATGCCTTCGGAGGTGCCGTTGGAAATAGCAGTAAGAAAATTATTTCCCAGCCGATCTTTGGGAATCGATACAAATTCAGGGATTTTATCCATTTGCGGAAATATTATTTTGGCGATGACCACTGCTCCTGGAGCTGCCATAACTGACGCGGCCAATAGGCTCTTGGCAAATTCTAAACGTTGGACAGGATCATTTCCTCCGAGAAAACCGATGTAGGCACCCATTACACTTCCTGCCACTGTCGCCATACCACCCACCATAACTAAAAACATCTGCGACCGAGTCATTTTCCCTAAATACTCTTTGATCAACAGAGGTGCCTCTGTTTGTCCCAAGAAAATATTACCCGCCACCGCCAAGCTCTCCGCTCCCGATATGCCCAAAAGTTTACGTAAGCTCCACGCCAACCCTTTGACCACTTTTTGGATGATACCAAAATAATAAAACAGTGAGGTCAGGGCAGAAAAGAAGATGATAATGGGAAGGGCTTGAAAGACAAAAACAAAACCATATTCGTCACTGTTCGCAAATTCACCTAACAACATCTGAGCGCCTACCTGAGTGTATTCCAAAACTTTTACAAAAAAGCCACTAACGTATTCAAATAACCCCTTGATCCAAGAAATTTTAATTACCGCTATGGCAATAATGATTTGTAATAATAGTCCCAAACCAACGATTTTCCATGATATGTTTTTTCGATTATTGCTCAAGGTATAGGCCATTAGAATTAGGACCAACATTCCTAAGATTCCTTTTCCAAGAGATACCATACTCATACCTTGATGAGGGATCATTTCCAATGTCATCTTTATTTAGGGTTAATGGACATGATAAACAGTTGGCGAATCCCATTTTCATCCAGCCCCGAAATTAATATTTGGTTATCGTAGTGATCCCATCGAGGAGCAGCATCGATTCTTAAATCTTTTTTGTGAACCCCTCTTCTAAAAGAAAGGGTTTTGACCCATTCACTTATTTTAAATTTTAAGATCGTGTAGAAATTAGTGTCAGATTTATTCCATGGGATGGTCAAAGACTGACCAATATATCCAAAAAAATTGTGGACTGCGCCTGAAGTTATTTGCTCTACAATCACTCTATTTTTTTTGTTTTTCAACCAACAGTAAAAGTGAGAAAAAGAGGGTCCTAATGGCAAGCTTTTCTCCATTTAATATGAAATTTCTTCTGTTCAAAAAGGAGCATTTAGATTATAAATATCGGATTTATTTCGATATCATTTCCAAAATCATGTCCCGTGCGGTCATTAACTTAATCTTGTGAACGGAATCTTTGTAGTCCCCTTTAGAAAGTCGATTTTCCAATTCCTTTAGCAATTCCTGTGCAGTAGTCGTTTCTTTCATAGATTATTATTAATAAGACATGGGTACTTCCACCAACAATATTTTGGATTGGGGTTGTACTTCAAAAGAAATGAACTCAGTTTCCCAAACACCAAGTGCATCTCGTTTGTTGAGCTGTTGATCTCCTATTTTAATAGTGCCCTCAATAATAAAAACGTATACTCCGTTTCCTTCTTTTTTGATTCGATATATTTTTTCGGTAGCTTTTTCAAAATCGCCGAGATGAAACCAAGCATCCTGATGAATCCACATGCCATCGTCATCAATATTGGGAGACAAGACCTGATAAAAAGCATTGTTTTTTTTCAATTCTCTGACCGACTTTTGATCATATCGTGGTGCTACATTTCTTTCCTTGGGCATCACCCACAGTTGGAGTAAGTTGATCGGTTTATCGGGGTTCTTATTGTATTCACTGTGATAAACACCTGTTCCTGCGCTCATCACCTGAATTTCTCCTTCGTTGATCGCTCCCACATTGCCCATGCTGTCTTTGTGTTCCAAATCGCCTGCCAAGGGAATGGTAATGATTTCCATATTATCGTGAGGATGGGTGCCAAACCCTTTTCCAGGGGCAATCGTATCGTCGTTCAAAACACGCAGGGCCCCAAAGCTCATCCTCTCAGGATCATAATAATTGGCAAAACTAAAGGAGTGATTAGCGTTCAACCAACCATGATTGGCATTCCCTCGGGTGTCGGAGGCGTGATAAATCGTTTTCATTAAACAAGTATTCACAAATGTTGTATATACAAATATAGTCTATTGGGACGATTTCCCTTCTTTTTTTGTGACTTTATTGACAGCATCAATCAGCTCTGATTTAGCCTCCAAGTAATTAATGAGCGTTTTTACCTTAGCTTCAGTCTCCTTTTTTTCTCGCTGCTTTGCTTTTTCCTCTGCTATGGTAGATTGAATTTCCTTATAAGTAGAAAACACAAAGCCCATGATGATCGCCACAGCGATAAGTATCGCTAAAATTTCCTCTGTGTTGCTTAAGTTTAACATTCCTTAAAAATTATTCTAAATTAATAAATCCAAACTATCTTTAGGCGCCATAAAAATGATCAATCTTGATAATGAAAAATAGTTTTTTTTTAACCCTTCTTATCTTTATGCCGATGTGCTTGTTAGCACTGCAAGACCGAGACAGTTTACAGCAAAAAATAGCACTCAAGGAAATAACCCTTAACGCGTTTCGAATCAAAACTCCAAAACGGATTATTCCCTTTGCGGTAAGCCATCGAATTTTTAAAGCGGAACAATTGGGATTGCCTCAAAATTCTTTACAAGATTACCTCACTACTGTTCCGGGGCTGTATGCTCAAAATACCCAAAATTTTGCACAAGACTTACGTGTGTCGATCCGGGGTTTTGGTGCACGTTCAGGTTTTGGTATCAGAGGAATTCAATTAATTGTAGATGGTATACCCGAAACTACGCCCGATGGACAGGGTCAGTTGGACAACCTGCCTTTGGGGCTCATTCAGTCCCTTACGGTACTTAGGGGACCCGCCTCAACCTTTTATGGAAATGCTGCTGGTGGAGTCATACAGATTAACACACTAGAGGATTTTAAAAATGATTTTGTAAGACTAAGAGCACAGGGAGGAAGCTATTCCACTAGCAATTTTGCCGCTACGGTGGGATTAAAAAAGAATAAAACCAAAGCTATTTTTTATCGAAACCTCACCCAATCACAAGGCTATCGTGAGCATAGTAAATATAAACAACAAGTTTTTAACGCCCGGGTTTGGCACGATTTTTCGGAAAATTCTAAAATCCGCGGGCAATTCAATTATACCCACAGTCCCTATGCCTACGATGCAGGGGGAGTTAATTGGGAAAGTGTTCAAAATAACAGGGAACTCGCCC
>Ga0233438_10002849_pt1 | contig 16560 bp, 18 predicted proteins | sample SI_123_September_FD_182720 | JGI IMG/M metagenome (GOLD analysis project Ga0233438, IMG submission 182720) | Seawater microbial communities from Saanich Inlet, British Columbia, Canada - SI_123_September2016_10_MG | ecosystem: Environmental > Aquatic > Marine > Inlet | place: Canada: British...
TTCAAGCATTGAATAACTGTCTCACGAGAAACCAACACCTACGCACCTTCAATCTTGCCAGTGACAACGTGTTCGAGATTGATGCCATCAACCGTCAGGACCATTTTTACTTCAAAGCTTTTGCCAGTTGTGTCTTTTGCCTTTCGCATCGCTTCTTCTATAGCCTGTTGGGAGGTCACTCCTACTTGCTTTAAAAACTTGCGCATCGACATATTAAAGTCTTCGCTCATGGTAAAGTTCTCCGCTTTATTGGAATTGTTGACGAAGACACCCTAGCGCTCTTAGGCTGGTACGCAAGCTAACAAAATATAATGGGGGAGCTGTAATGCTGATAAAAGTAGTCATTTTGATAATTTTAATGACCAATCCCGTTTGGGCACAGGGCAAAATGTTTACTTTGCATGTTCCAATTGAGTTAGCTGAAACAGGGTTTATGAAGCATCTGTTGCCTCGATTTTCTCTGAAAACTGGAGTGCGGATAACGATTTCACTTGAAACAGGTGAGGCTACTTTTGGATCAGATGGTAAGCCTGTTTTTCGTCAAAATGATAAGATTTGGCATCTTTCTAGAACAAATGATGCAGACACTGAGGTTTTTGAGGCTTGGTTGTTGTCGGATGTTGGTAAGCGTACGATTGAGGCTTATGCACCAAATGGGAATGTTTTATTTAGCTCTGATGTTGCCCAAGTTGATGAAATTGAAGTTGTTGCGTTGACAGGTGATTTAGGTTTGGGTGAGGCTGTGAGTTTTGAAAAATGTGGTAGATGTCACGCCATCAATGAGACCAATCGTATGGATACAATTGGATCAAGTCCGTCTTTTGCTCTGATGAGGACTTTTCCAGATTGGCAGTCCCGGTTCGAAAGTTTTTTTGTCCTTAGACCGCATCCATCATTCACTCAAGTCAAGGATATTACTGAACCATTTCCAGATAACTTGCCCCCGCCCATAATACCGATCGAATTGACGGTACACGAAATTGAAGCGATAACTGCTTATGTTGGATCGATCGAGCCGGCAGACCTTGGAGCACCCATTCAAACTCAGTGATCCTTTCGTTTGCTAAAATAGTCATAGTCATCGCTGGTACGAACACGTGGACGTTCCCCGTTTTGAAAAGGATTTTCAGTCGAATGATATTGTGCTTGGACTCGACAGTTTTCGCACATTTGGATCATTTTGGCTGCCTCAGAAGTAGCAAACATTGTATGTTTGCCAGCTAGCTTTTCAGTAATCTTGGCGATGGTTGATTTTGAACCAAATAGGCTCCCACATTCGATGCAAGCAAATGGTTCTTCTTCATTAAGGACGCGTTGATCAAGTGAGATATCGGTTAAATCTATTTGTGCACGCAGTGTAATGGCATTCTCCGGACAAATGTTGCTGCACAGGCCACATTGTAAGCAGGCGTCCTCCTGAAAACGTAACTGTGGCAGGTCAGAATTGTCTCCTAAAGCGCCAGATGGACAAAGCGAAACACAGGAAAGGCAAAGTGTGCAGGCATCAGTGTCGACCACTACCGCCCCATAGGGCGCACCACTTGGTAAAGTTATAATATCAGCTTCTGGCTGCAAGGCCCTAGTTGCAAGCCGTGTCACTTGTCTCCTTGATCCTATTGGTAAAATAGCACTGCAACTAATGGTTGCTTTATCTAAGTTATAGAGTTTTTCACTCAAATCATCTGGATCAGTTAATTGTAAAAGACTTACAGCATCTACCCCAGCAAGTGCGTGAGCAAGTTCTTTTTGATCCTCAAGAACATTTAGCTCAGATTTTGGTGTAACTAATATATCAACATGCTCAAATCCGCACGCAAGTGCCGCAACCATTTCAGCGTGTCCGAACGCTGACAATGCGTCAACTTCTAGCGGTATAACATGTGCCGGAAGCCCTCTTCCAAAGCGCGCTGCAAGAGAAATCATTTCAAGGCCGTATACAGCATCATGCACTAAAAGATGTGGAGAAATACTGCTTAATTTTTTGTATGTTGATGCCAAAGTTGTCAGCCGTCTAAATATAGTATCAATTGACGGTGCGTCATAGCTAATCGCTCCTGATGGACAGACTGCTGAACAAGATCCACACCCAGCACAAACCATTGGGTCAACTGCAACATGTTCTCCCACTGATGTGATTGCACCGGTTGGACAGACATTCAAACAATTTGAGCAAGCAGGTTGTTCTGCTCGTGAGTGAGCACAAAGAGCTTCTTCGAGCTTGACATAAAGTGGTTTCTCAAAAGTCCCAATTAATTGCGAAGCTTCAAAACTAGCTTTTGTGACCGATAGTAAGTGTGTCGGGTCTGCACGTATATAACCCTCACGCTTTTCTGCTGAGGGAACAAATGCTGTATTCCCTGTTAGATCAAGAATAATATCACAATTTGATACCGTACCATTCTTGGGAGCGCTGAGGCGGAATGCATTTCTTCCACCGGGCAGAATTTGCTGCAGAGCATCAAACTTTACGGTGAAGTTACCAAGAGCTCCATTGACAGCACGAATAGCACCAACAACGCAGTCAAACTTACGGTCAAACGGTAATAAATTAGGATCATCTAAAAGAACTGTTACCGCCAACAAATCGCACAATTCATTAGCTGCATCAATTGCTGCTGTTCCACCAATGATTAAGCACGTCCCTTCAGAAATAACATCGACAGACTTTCTAAGTGGCATTGTTAATATCGCTTCTGCTGCCAGCGCGCTCATTTTTGCACTTGTGTCCCCTTCGCCCCAGCCCGCGCGATCTCTTAGATCCAGAAATCCTGGCGAATCTACATTTATCTCTTCTGCTAGATCTTCAAAAGTCTGCCGTTCCTGTTGGCAGGCGATTATTACATCACCCTGAGCTAATTCCTTAGCTGCTAAGTCTATTTGGGAAGTGCATAGGCTGGTGAAAACACTTGAGCAGGTTAGTTTGCAGGCCCTTGAGATAGCATCTGCATCCACGTTTTGGCTGCCTTCACAGTCGCACAATATCAGCTTTCTAGCCATTTTTATTCCCTACAGTTTATCTGCTAAAATAGTAGTGTGTTAGATAGGATTGACGGGTTTGTAGCTATTGGTAAACTAATTTCTTTGATAGTATCGTTGGGATTGTGCCTTATTGCAAATAAGACGTTAGGCAGTTTTAATTCTCGAGAAAATAAAAGTATAGGCAGATTTCTTGTATGGTCGTGTAGTTTTGAACTTACTAAATAAACGCAAAATTGCTGCAAAATAGCACACGTTGTAAAATAGTTCTTTGAGATTACCCCTGAATCAGGGCACTATAGAGCATATATATTAGGAGCGTGGAACTAAGTGAATAATAAAAACACTAAATCCATTTCAATCCCCCTTGGGATTGTGCTTCGTAGGGTACCTGGGGTGACCCATTGGGTTAATCACGTTTGGAAGGCGGTGGCGGTACTACCTGGAGCAGGCCCCGCCGATTGGAAAGAGTTGCGTCGCGATGGAGAAGCTGTTGAATTTCACGCAACAACCTTGCCGCTAGAGTTGTTTCGAACTGATACAGAGGCATATTTGCACGGCTTGTCTGCGAAGATCCCATCTATTTATGTTGTAATGCGCCATTCAGATGGAGATAAACCCTTGGACATAGTTTTAACAACGGCTTCGCCTTATGAAGCGCAAGATTATGCCGATACTGGTGAAGAACTAGTCGAAAAAATCCCAATGCCGGATGGCTTGATTGCTTGGATTCGCGAATTTATTGAATTGCATCATGAAGATGAAGTCTTCGTCAAGCGGCGTCGTGACAAGCATCGCGTGGATTTTACAGAAGACGGCAAGGGCGATGCTCGTATTCGTCAAGTTTCAGACGTTTACCGCGCACCAGGCTCTAAGGAGACGGTGCATTGAGCGGAGGTCAAGATTTTTGGGCTCGCCGGCGTGCTGGTGCCGCTGCTGAGGCAAGAGATGAAAAGTCTGCTGCAGATAAAAAAGCTTTGCAATTAGAACAATCGGCCCTCGAAAATATGGATGAGGCAGAGATGTTAGAGGCACTCGACTTACCCGATCCAGATACACTAACTCAAGGCGATGACTTTTCTGTGTTCATGGCTAAAACTGTGCCTGATCAAATCCGTCGTCGTGCACTGCGTACGCTTTGGCGATCGAACCCTGTTTTGGCTAACGTAGATATGCTGGTTGATTATGGTGAGGACTTTACTGATTCGGCGATGGCCGTCGAGAACATTCAGACAGCCTATCAAGTTGGCAAAGGTATGCTTAAGCATATTCAAGAAATTGCCCGTCAAGAGGAAGAGAATGATAATTTTACTGTGATTAAAGAGGTGATTGCAGAGGTCGATGAAGAAAAAGATGCTGTTGAGCTTGACTTGATTAAGCCAGAGTTGGAGACTAAGCCTATCACGACACAGCACGATGAGGCTGTAGAGCTAACGGATTATGCCACACCAAGTCCGCGTCGCATGAAATTCATAGTTGAGGATACTGCGTGAGTGTAGCTGAAGACATAACCACTGTTTCTGAGGATAGGCTGCGCGCCGATCTTTACAATTTTTTGGGATTAATGCTGTCTGGTCCGCCTGATCAGCTATTGTTGGATCAGTGTGCGCAGTTAAGCGGGGATGACAGCGAGATGGGTAAAGCTGTGTCTGGTCTTGCTCGTGTTGCTAAAGCTAGTAAGCCGCGCAGCGTTGAAAGCGAGTTTAACGCGTTGTTTATTGGTTTGGGTCGCGGGGAGCTTTTGCCATATGCCAGTTACTACTTAACGGGTTTTTTAAATGAAAAGCCCTTGGCAATTTTACGTGCTGATATGGCTGCGCGCACAATGACCCGAGCACCAAATGTATTCGAGCCAGAAGATAACATTGCTTCGTTAATGGAAATGATGGCCGGTATGATCGTTGGTCGCTTTAGTCAAGCCGCATCACTGGAAGCGCAGAAGACATTTTTTAACAAACATATATCCCCATGGGCGGAACATTTTTTCTCCGACCTAGAAGCGGCTAAAAATTCTATACTCTACGCTTCGTTGGGTGCAGTTGGACGCGAATTCATGAACATTGAGCGAGAAGCATTTCGAATGACAGTTTCTTAAATACTTAAAACATAATTGGTGAGGATGCTCACCGTAACAAGGAGGGAGACATCCCATGACGAAGAAGACAGACGGTACAAATCGCCGCAACTTCCTTAAATTAGCTGGAACCACTGCGCCAATCGCAACAATAGCACTTGCTGCAGGTGCAACACAAGCGGAGGCTCAACCAGTTGATTTAAACTCTGAAGTGATGCAAGATACTTTGCATACCCGCGCATATCTTGAAAGCACCCGCTTCTAAGGCGCTATTCATCGACCCGTGGACGACTGGTTGCGTGACGCCCGACTGTCCATGGTTGGAAAATAACCAAGCAAGCAAGGGAATTGTCCCAAGCAAGCAAGGGAGAAACGAACATGCTAAAGAAAAAAACCAACGGGGTTGCGCGACGCCCCCAGCGGACTGGCATTCTATCTGATGTTGCCGAAAAATCTGTTGATCGACGTGCATTTTTGCGTGGATCCGGTTTGGCCATTGGTGGCCTTGCTGCTATTTCAGCGACAGGTGGAACAATCACCCAAGCTACAGCTGCAACAGCCGCCAGTGGTGCTGTAAATCTTGTCAAGTCAGTATGTACCCACTGTTCGGTTGGCTGTACTGTTATGGCTGAAGTGAGCAACGGTGTTTGGACAGGACAAGAACCTGGTTGGGACAGCCCTTTTAATCTGGGCGCTCATTGTGCCAAAGGTGCTGCCGTCCGAGAAAATGCTCATGGTGAGCGCCGCTTGAAGTACCCAATGAAAAAAGAGGGTGGAGAGTGGAAGCGTATCAGCTGGGATCAAGCAATCAACGAGATTGGCGATGGAATGATGAAGATCCGCGAAGAAAGCGGACCAGATTCGGTCTATTGGTTAGGTTCTGCCAAGCATAACAACGAACAGGCCTATTTGTTCCGAAAGTTTGCTGCCTATTGGGGCACAAATAACGTGGACCATCAGGCTCGCATTTGTCACTCTACGACGGTTGCTGGTGTTGCCAATACATGGGGCTATGGCGCCATGACCAACAGTTACAACGATATTCATAATTCCCAAGCCATAATGATCATTGGTGGTAACCCAGCTGAAGCTCATCCGGTTTCACTTTTGCACCTTTTGAAAGCTAAAGAGCAAAACAATGCGCCTGTTATCGTCTGTGACCCACGTTTTACCCGCACAGCCGCTCATGCAGATGAATATGTGCGATTCCGTCCCGGAACGGACGTAGCTTTAGTCTGGGGCATCCTGTGGCATATTTTTGAAAATGGATGGGAAGATAAAGAATTTATCCGTACTCGTGTTTGGGGCATGGATCAGATTAAGGAAGAAGTAGCCCGTTGGACGCCCGAAGAGGTTGAACGCGTAACCGGTGCGCCTGCTTCACAGCTCAAACGAGTAGCCCGCACTATGGCGAATAATCGCCCTGGTACGGTTATTTGGTGTATGGGTGGAACACAGCATACCAACGGTAATAATAACACGCGTGCATACTGCGTACTGCAGTTAGCTTTGGGCAACATGGGCACAAGTGGTGGTGGTACAAACATCTTCCGCGGCCATGATAATGTTCAAGGTGCCACAGACCTTGGCGTTCTATCGCATACACTGCCTGGTTATTACGGCCTGTCAGCCGGAGCATGGGCACATTGGGCTCGTGTTTGGGAAGAGGATGGCGATTGGTTGAAAAATCAGTTCGCTATGGTCAAAGGTGCGGATGGGAAAGATAAATCCTTGCAAAACCTCACCGGTATTCCGGTGTCGCGTTGGATTGATGGTGTTCTTGAAGATCCTGATAACATGGATAACCCTGACAAGGTACGTGCAATGGTACTGTGGGGCCATGCACCCAATTCGCAAACCCGTCAGAAGGAAATGAAAACTGCGATGGAGCAGTTGGATATGATGGTTGTTGTTGATCCGTACCCAACAGTGTCAGCAGTATTACAGGATAGAACTGACGGCGTTTATCTTTTACCTGCTTGCACTCAGTTTGAGACACGTGGCTCCGTAACAGCGTCTAACCGTTCTTTTCAATGGCGTGACAAGATCATTGATCCGCTGTTTGAAAGCTTGCCTGACGAGGTCATCATAGCCAAGTTTGCTAATAAATTTGGCTGGGGTGATCGTTTGTTCCGCAACATTGATATGGACGACCCAGAAACGCCGAACGTGGAAAGTATAACCCGTGAGTTTAATCGGGGTATGTGGACGATTGGATACACCGGCCAAGATCCTGACCGGATTAAAAAACATATGGCTAACCAGCATACTTTTGATAGGACAACGCTGCGTGCCAATGGTGGTCCTGCTGACGGCGATTATTATGGTCTGCCATGGCCAAGCTGGGGCACTGCCGAGATGAATCACCCTGGCACGCCTAACCTTTACGACATGTCTAAACGTGTCTCTGAAGGTGGTTTAACCTTCCGTGCCCGCTTTGGTGTGGAACGTGACGGCGAAAATCTGTTAGCTGAAGGTGTATATAGCCTCGATAGTGATATTCAGGACGGTTACCCTGAATTTACTATGCAGATGCTTATGGATCTTGGTTGGGATAATGAGCTTACGGCAGAAGAACGGGCCGTTATTGATGGAATTGCGGGGCCTAAGACTAATTGGAAAACTGACCTTTCGGGTGGAATCCAAAGAGTGGCAATTGCGCATGAATGTGCACCTTTTGGAAACGCCAAGGCTCGTGCAGTTGTGTGGACTTTCCCGGATCCAGTACCGGTCCATCGCGAACCGCTCTACACCAATCGTCGAGATTTGGTTGAAGACTACCCAACGTATGAGGACCGGAAGTTTTATCGTCTTCCAACCATGTATGCTTCGATCCAAAAACAGGACTTTTCGAAGGACTACCCAATGGTTCTGACGTCTGGCCGTTTGGTTGAATATGAGGGGGGTGGCGACGAAACTCGCTCGAACCCTTGGCTGGCCGAACTTCAGCAAGATATGTTTGTAGAAATCAATACGCGTGATGCAAATAACTTGGGCGTACGTGATGGACAACAAGTCTGGGTAGAAGGCCCCGAAGGAGGTAAGGTCAAAGTTATGGCCATGGTTACCGAACGGGTTGGTGAAGGCGTTGCGTTTATGCCATTCCACTTTGGAGGGCATTTAGAAGGTAAGGACCTAAGGAGTAAATATCCTGATGGTGCAGATCCTTACGTGTTAGGCGAAAGCAGTAACACCGCACAGACGTATGGCTATGATTCAGTTACTCAGATGCAAGAGACAAAAGCCACTCTTTGTAAAATCTGGACAGCATAAGGAGACCTGCGAAATGGGAAGAGCGAAATTTCTCGTAGATGCCGAACGCTGCATTGAATGCAATGCTTGCGTCACGGCTTGTAAGAATGAGCATGAAGTGCCTTGGGGCATTAATCGCCGCAAAGTCGTAACAATCAATGATGGCTCGCCGGGTGAACGGTCGATTTCTGTAGCATGCATGCATTGCTCCGACGCGCCATGTATGGCGGTCTGTCCAACGGACTGTTTTTATCAGAATGAGGAAGGGGTGGTATTACACTCTAAAGACCTTTGCATCGGATGTGGTTACTGCTTTTATGCATGTCCCTTTGGCGCACCGCAATTTCCACAAGCTGGAAATTTTGGATCTCGTGGCAAGATGGACAAATGTACCTTTTGCGCTGGTGGACCAGAAGAAACACATTCCACTGCTGAATTTGCAAAATATGGCCGAAACCGCATTGCGGAAGGCAAGTTGCCAATTTGTGCGGAAATGTGCGCAACTAAAGCTTTGCTAGCAGGAGATGGTGATGTGGTTTCGGGAATTTACCGCGAACGCGTCGTAGCACGCGGCTTTGGTTCGGGTGCTTGGGGCTGGGGCTCAGCCTACGGCCAGCGAGACGGCTAACCATTACTGTCTGGCCCAATGACCAAGTAAGGGCGGCCCAAAGAGGGTCGCCTTTTTTGGCTTAAAAAATCAAAAGGGAACATCATGTTTCGTGTGCTGATCGCTATATTGCTGACTTTGTCGCTTTTCTCCGTTGCAAACGCACAGGATGCAGTGGAACAAGTCCCACCAGATCGAACGAAAACAGGTGGTGCGCAAACTCTTGAAGATATTATGGCGCGGCAACGGGGAGAAAAAGTAGATAACAGCTTTCGGTCCAATGCGACGGGTGATCCTAATAGTGCGGCAGGAATGGCTAATCAACTTGGTACACTAGGAGGCACATCAGATCCGGAGCTTTGGCGCTCTTTACGTTTTGGATCTGCCAATGTCACAAGCACATACAAAGGGCCAACAGGAACAGTCCTGGTGCAGGATGGTGGCATGCGTTGGCTGACCTTTCGTGATGGACCGTTGTCTAAATATGGATTATATCTGCTGCTCGGTACTTTTTCATTACTGGCTCTATTTTATCTAATTCGTGGTAAGATCCGTATCGACGGTGAAAAAACAGGCCGCACGCTTGTACGCTTTAAAGCTATTGAACGGTTTGGCCATTGGTTGCTAGCTGGCTCCTTTTTGTTGCTTGGTATCACTGGTCTGTTAACTCTTTTCGGGCGCAAGGTTTTAATTCCAGCATTTGGGCACGAGATTTTCTCAACTTTGGCTGTAGCATCCAAATGGGTCCACAATAACGTTTCATGGGCCTTTATTGCAGCGCTTGTGATTATTTTTGCGATGTGGGTTTTACATAATTTGCCAGATCGTACAGATATTAACTGGCTTTTAAAGGGAGGTGGTATCTTCGCCAAAGGTCACCCACCAGCCAAGAAGTTCAATGCAGGTCAAAAGTTGATCTTCTGGTCTGTGATTGTGTTGGGAACGTCTATTTCGATAACTGGTATTTCATTATTGTTTCCTTTTGAAATCAATTTGTTTGCAGCAACTTTTGAAAAGCTAAACAGTTTTGGAATTCCAGAAGCCTTTGGATTGAGTGATTTCAACGCAAGCCTCGCACCGCAAGAAGAAATGCAATATGCTCAACTTTGGCATGCTATTGTCAGCTTTGTTCTGATGGCTATTATTCTGGCCCATATTTATATCGGATCAGTCGGTATGGAGGGTGCCTATGATGCTATGGGTACTGGTGATGTAGAGGAACAATGGGCTCGGGAACATCATTCCCTTTGGGTTGAGGAAGTACAAGCAAAACAGGAGAGGCTATCTTCTGAAAGTGCAACACCCGCTGAATAGATGTTACGTGCCGCTTGCATAGTAATTTGGTTGGCGTCGCCTTCAATTGGGCAGGACTTTTATACTCTGAAAGGTCACGGTGGTCCCATTATGGATATCGCAGTATCACCTTTGGGCGAAATATCCACAGCTAGCTTTGACAATGCAGTGGGTTTTTGGGGGACTGATGGGCCAGTTTGGCTGGAAGGGCACCGGGCAGCAGTTAACACTGTATGTTTTTTGAATAATAAAATTATTGCTTCTGGGGCGGACGATTTTACGCTTTGGGTCTGGTCACTAGAAAGTGCCAGTGGTCGCATGGTTGCAGCCCATACAGCCAAAATAGCAGATGTTGCTATTGCTCCGGACGGTCAAACTTTGGCAACAGCTTCGTGGGATAATAAAATTGGTCTCACCCATATTGAGGGTTTGGATGGCTCGGTAGAAAGTTGGCTGGTTGATGATATGATCCTCCTTTCTGGGCATCGTGCTGGTGTCAACGCGATAGCTTTTACGCAGGATGGTCAGACCCTATACTCGGCCTCTATGGATGGTACAATTCGATCTTGGAACCTAAACGATCCAAAGGCACCTTCGACTGTGATAGTTAAACATGGGTTTGGCGTTAATAGGTTAATCGTAAATGATGCGGATGGCTGGCTTGCTTATGGTGCAGCTGATGGGGGCACTCGTATGGTTGACCTTAATACTGGCGAGACCATTGCTGACTTTACGCTAGGCCGCCGACCAGTTTTATCGATGGCCTATGATCCCGTGACTAAGATGCTCGCAATTGGGGATGGGCAAGGATATATTATGTTTATAGATACCACAGTACGTCGTATCACTACTGATTTTAAGGCCTCCCTTACAGGTCCAATCTGGGCGCTTTCTTATTCCCCAGACGGCGAATACATCCACGCTGGCGGTATTGAGGACATAGTTTATTCTTGGCCAGTTGCGGTAATGGACAAACATATTCCAATGGTTGGAGGCATCCAAAGTTTTCTCGAAGATCCAATCTCTCTTCCAAATGGTGAGCGCCAATTTAAACGGAAATGTTCCATTTGTCATTCTTTGACAAAAAGTAGTGCCCGGAAAGCAGGGCCAAGCTTATATGGACTTTTTGGGCGCAAGGCGGGTACGGTTGTAGACTATACTTATTCGGATACACTAAGTGGATCTAGCATTGTTTGGTCGGAAGAAAGTGTAAATGCTTTGTTTGATTTGGGCCCAGACCATTTTATTCCTGGCACGAAGATGCCGATGCAACGGATTGTTAAAAAACATGATCGTGACGATCTAATTGATTATTTGCGCACCAATACGGTGCAGGAAGAGAACTAAAATGAAAGCTATGCTGGCAGCCTTCGTGGCTATCGTGGTGATTGCCTTTGGGGTGAATTTTATCCTCGAGAATGCAGGATTTTCTACCGAAGACAGAGCCTCTGGTGCAGATGTGCGTTTGAATAACTGATCCCTTCTTTTGGGTAGGATAGTGCCAAAATGAATGAGATTTGGGCGGGTATCGTTGAGGCATTCCGACTAATCATAACTCTTGATAGAGATTTGTTTGAGATTACGCTGCGCTCACTACAAGTAAGTATGTCTGCGCTTATAATCGCTTGTATCTTTGCTTTACCTTTTGGGACGTGGCTTGCGATACGTCGTTTCCGGTTTAGACGCCTAACAATTGCAACCCTGAATGCGTTGATGGGCTTGCCACCGGTTGTCGTGGGGCTGATTGTCTACTTATTATTATCGCGTTCTGGCCCGTTTGGTGTCTTGGGGTTACTCTTTACACCTACTGCTATGATAATCGCACAGGTTATTATAATAACTCCACTGATAGCTTCCTTGACCCATCAAGCCATGCGCGAGCTTTGGGCTGAATATCATGATCTTCTGATTTCACTTAACACGACCAGCCGTCAACGAATATTGACATTGATTTGGGATGGGCGTCGCGCTTTGCTGACTGGTGCGCTTGCCGGGTTTGGCCGGGCTATTGGGGAAGTTGGTGCGATTATGATTGTTGGTGGTAATATCGACCATGCCACGCGTGTATTGACCACTGCAATTGCCCTTGAAACTGGAAAGGGTGATTTTGCACTTGCTTTGGGTCTGGGGTTTGTCCTGATAGCGTTAGCATTACTTGTGAATTTTGCGATCCATACTTTGTCACGGACTGAGCAGGAGGGCACATGGTAGCTGGTATAAACTTGGTCGCATTGCGTGCTGTTTGCGTTAAACGACGCAGCAAGTTAATTTTGGGGCCTGTAAGTTTAGATTTGAAAGGGAGTGGGTTAACCATCGTTTTAGGGCCAAATGGTGCTGGAAAAACTACCTTCCTTAAAGTGTTGCACGGGATTGAAAGAATTTCATCAGGATCCGTTCAGTGGTCCATGGCAGATAGGTCAGTACGACGAACTCAGTCTTATGTTTTTCAACGGCCTGTAATGCTACGTCGAACGGTGCGCCAGAATCTAGCTTATCCAATGAAACTTTTAGGCCAACAGGCCTCCAAGATTGACGAACACGTCATTTATTGGGCAAACCAAATTGGTCTCACAGAGATGTTAAACCGCCCTGCAACACGTCTATCAGGTGGCGAAAAACAAAAGCTCGCCCTTGGGCGTGCTTTAATCCGTAAACCGAAAATTCTTTTTTTGGATGAGCCATGCGCAAATCTTGATGGGCGCTCCACACGTGAAATTGAAACCCTTCTCCTTAGTGCAAATTCGTCAGGCACGCGGATAATTATGGCAACACATGATTTGGGTCAATCTCGTCGCCTTGCAACTGATGTAGTCTTTTTGCTGAATGGACAGGTTCATGAGCAGGGGCCTGCTGAAGATATTTTATGCTCCCCGCAAACTTCAGAAGCTAAAGCCTTTCTGAAAGGGGAGATTGTTGAATGATACGCTTAATTGCTATCGTAGTGTCTTTGTTTGCAACGACTGCATTAGCCGAAAAGATGAAGCTTGCAGTTACAACAAGTTTTCACAACTCGGGGCTTTCTGATCTCCTTTTACCGGTAATCTTGGAAGATACTGGATTAGAGGTGCAGTTGTTGATTGTTGGTACAGGACAGGCTTTGCGATTGGGAGAGGCGGGTGATGTGGATGCGATTTTAGTTCACTCTGAGGCGGCAGAAGAGGTCTTTGTTGAGAACGGATTTGCGCCTTATCGCCGAGAGATTATGTACAACGATTTTGTTGTTGTTGGTCCGCAGACTGACCCAGCTGATATTGCCTCTGCAGACACTGCTGTTGATGCATTGACGCGTATCGCAATTATTAAGGCTCCATTCGTCAGTCGTGGCGATGCCAGTGGAACCCATAAAAAAGAATTGTTTCTTTGGACCTCTATAAAACTTGACCCTAAGCTTTTTGGAACTTGGTACAATGCCGTTGGTGCTGGAATGGGGGCTAGTTTAAATACTGCTTCTGGCTTGGGGGCTTATATTCTTACAGATCGTGCAAGCTGGTTGAATTTTGCGAATAAAGGTGAGCTTGATTTGCTGTTTGAAGGAGATCCTATACTTTTTAATCAATATGCTTACTTACCAATTGATTCTAAGCGGCACCCGCACGTTAACATTCAAGCTCAGCGTTTACTTGAAAGCTGGCTGACTAGTAAACGAGCTGAGACATTAATTAATGGTTATACAGTTGATGGCACCAACGTGTTCGTTTTTAATGCGTTCAGGTAAATTGGATAGGCGCCCTAGCCTTCTGCTTTTTTATCAGAGCTGGATTATTTGTTTAGTGGTATTGCTGGTTCAACTAATTTGTATTTTCAAAATAAAGGATGTTGTGAAACTCACACGCAATCTGTGCAATATTGGCCCATCAAAATAAAGTTATGCAATCAATCAATGCTCCCAACGGTTTTATCTGCGTTGATGTTTTTTGTCGCCCTGATGGTAGCTTTGGGTTCGAAGAATATCGGCTTGATGCTGAGGATGGACGTGGCTGGTTCCCAATTGGGAATTATGGGGCAGAGATTTTTTCCAACCAACCAGCTGCATTCCGAGCAGCTTGTTTGAATGTGAAATGGTTAACCAGTTAGCTAAAGCATCACTGAAATGTGCCTTCTAACCCCAAATAACTCTTCAAACTAACCCAAGTCTGCAGAGCTTATACAGTCATAAAAAGATTCTTGTGAGTGTCACGCAGCAAATTCTTTTGCACTTTCCCCATAGTATTCCGTGGTAAGGATTTGATCAAAAAAAGCTTTTTTGGTTGTTTGTATTTTGCTAGGTTTAATTCCAATTTTGCGTGCACGTTTGATATATCAATATTGGAGTTTGGTGATGCCACTAAAACGGCTATGACCGCTTCGCCAAAATCTGGATGTGGTACGCCAATTACAGCACTTTCTAGTACGCCAGGAAGATCATCTAGAACTAACTCAACTTCTTTGGGGTAGATATTATAACCACCTGAAATGATGAGATCTTTTTTTCGTCCGACTATATGTAGATAATTATCTTCATCAATATATCCCAAATCACCAGTTATTAGAAAACCATTGTCGCGCAGTTCCTCTGCCGTCTTCTCGGGCATTTTCCAATAACCCTTAAAGACATTAGGCCCATTAACTTCAATCATACCAACTTCGCCCTTTTGCACTTCGGCTTCTTGTCCATCTTTCATGATTCTCACTTTGATGTCAGGTAATGGAAAGCCAACAGTTCCTGCGCGACGCTCGCCCTCAAATGGGTTTGAGGTATTCATATTAGTTTCTGTCATACCGTAACGTTCCAGAATATAGTGGCCCGTGCGAGTCTCAAATATTTTATGGGTTTCTGGCAATAGAGGTGCGCTGCCAGAAATGAACAAGCGTACATTCTTTACTAAATTTTTGTTGAATCTAGGGTCGTCAAGTAGCCGGGTGTAAAAGGTTGGAACTCCCATCATTATTGTTGTTTTTGGCAAATTATTAATTACAGTATCTGGTTTGAAATTAGGCAAGAAGATAATAGAGCTGCCTGCTAGAAGGGTTGTGTTTACTGCTACAAATAGCCCATGAGTATGAAATATGGGCAACGCATGGAGCAGTGTATCATCAGCTGTAATACGCCATTGCTCAACTAATATTTCTGCATTGGACAATAGATTTCTATGGGTTAGCATTGCCCCTTTTGAGCGACCGGTGGTCCCAGAGGTATAAAGTAATGCTGCAACGTCATGAGCATCTAGATCAACAGGTTTAAAATTAGCTGGCTGCTCTACAACCAAATTTGAAAAACTGCCGGTACCATTGGCTGCTAAACTATAAATCAAAAGTTTGGAGTTTGTTGTTTTAGCAATAAATTCAGTCTTTTGAGCAGGATCACAAATAAAAACTTTTGGTGTGGCATCTTCAAGGAAATAACTAACTTCATTGATGGTGTAAGCTGTATTTAATGGCAAAAAAATTATACCAGACGCGACGCAGGCCATGTAAATCTCTAGAGATTGGAACGATTTTTCAACTTGTATTGCTAATCTATCGCCGCGTTTTAACCCACAGTTTCCTAATGCATTAGCAGTGCGTAAGACGTTTTCAAAAAAAATTGCGTAACTACGGGTATTACCATCTAAATCCTTTAAAAAATTCGATTCATTTACACGATGAGAAGCAAGCAGCGTATCAAAAAGAGGATTAGGCATGAGCTCTGAGTTTTCTGAGGTTTAAATTTTGTTTTGAAAATTATTTCCGTTGCGTAGACGAGTAACTCTCTGATTCTTCATAGTAGGTGCCAAATCCAATTCGATCACGTAGTTCTACAAAATTCATCAAGTTTGGTCGAGCGTCATCACGCATAGTACGCAATGATGTAACCATCGCGTTCATCGCGGCAGCCATTAGGGTCAAAGGATATGCAGCAATTGAATATCCGATATCGTGTAAAGCTTCATTGGGTAAATCGGGTGTTTCGCCTCCCTCAACGATATTTGCCATTTTTGGACCGGGGAGAGAAGCGCAAACTGTCCGCATTTCAGCCTCTGTACGTGGTGCTTCTACAAAGAGGATATCTGCGCCAAGTTCAGCAAAAGTAGTGGCCCTTTTAATTGCTTCATTAAGCCCATATTCATGACGTGCATCAGTACGTGCAAGGATTAGGATATCGCCACCCTTGGCTCTGAGTGCCTCTCGTTCGTCTACTGCTGCTCGAATACGGTCAAACGCTTCATCACGAGATACAACAGTTTTTCCTGGTGTATGGCCACAGCGTTTGGGGGCTAATTGATCCTCAATCATAATGGAGGCACAGCCTGCCTTTGCAAAGCCCGCTAATGTGCGGCGCACATTCATCGCATTGCCATATCCTGTATCTCCATCCCCTATCAGAGGTATTTCGATTACA
>Ga0233438_10002858_pt1 | contig 16520 bp, 9 predicted proteins | sample SI_123_September_FD_182720 | JGI IMG/M metagenome (GOLD analysis project Ga0233438, IMG submission 182720) | Seawater microbial communities from Saanich Inlet, British Columbia, Canada - SI_123_September2016_10_MG | ecosystem: Environmental > Aquatic > Marine > Inlet | place: Canada: British...
CAGATCAGATGGAGGATGGCAGATGCCGATAGTAAAAGGATCAGTGGCCTCAAGCAAGCATGCCGCCGTGCATTTCTTCGCCCATCAAAATCAAATCCGCCAGACTCTTCATTGGCTCGACATATCTCGAATATGCGTCTTCGACTTGCAGCGAGCGGGCAATAGTCTCTCGTGATGATCTCCCTCTCTGGACATCGCGGCGCAATCTGCGGGCCATTCTCTGATCGATTGGAGTATCGATAAAGATCTTGAGGGAGGCGATCTCGTCCATCGGGCTATGAAAGGCAAAGATGCCCTCGACCACGATAATACCGCTCTTGGGCGGAGGTACTGTCTGCTTGCCCTCGCGCTTGCAGGAAAGCATGCTGTAGACCGGAATATCGACAGCTTCTCCAGAGGCCAGAGTGAGGCAAGCCTGAGCTAGTTCGTCTAAGGCGACGGTGGAAGGATGGTCAAAATCGTAAGTACCGTCTTGGCGAGGGGTGAGGTCCTCGAGATCTTTATAAAAACTGTCAGTGGCGAGGATCGCGGCTTGCAAAAATTTGCGGGCCAGAGTCGATTTGCCTGAGCCGGAACCGCCGCATATGGCTATGATCTGGGATTGTCTGTTTTTCATCAGTTAAGGTTTTGGGGTGGGGCGTGAGCTATGATCAAAAAATACAAGCTTACAGTAAATAACTAGAAACTATCTTTTTGCTCTAGCAGGAGTTACTTATTGCTATCAGTCATAAACCTGATCCCAATCTCGAGCATCTCAAGATACTCGTTGATAGTGTCGCGGCCATAATCTGGGAAGAAAATTTTGACTCTAGTAAACTGCACTTTGTCTCGGATTATGTCGAGACGATGCTTGGTTATCCAGTTGCTGATTGGTACCAGGACGAGAGTCTCTGGATGCGTATCTGCTATCCGGATGATATTGAGCGGGTCAGAGCAGTAAAGGCTGCCGCAACTCCCCAGAACGATCGATACGAGATCGTGTATAGGCTCAGGACCGCTCAAGGGGAGTGGCTCTGGATCATGGATCGAGTGCAGGTCGAGTTTGTCGATGGCGTGCCTGTGCGCTGTCGTGGCATCAGTTATGACGTGAGCGAGAGACGTCGTATCGAAGATGCTCTCAGCCTGGTCGTGGATGTCGCCGTAGAAGCCGGTGAGCTGAGCTCGCTCGATGATATCTTTGTGCACTGTCTAAACCGCATCGGTAGCTCGGGCGGCTGGATATTGGGCCAGGTCTGGGTCCCGAGCTCAATGCCTGGCCACAATGGCCTAAATGGGATGGATGGTCCTCTGGTCTGTAATCCCAATGCCGTATTTTATGGTCGATCTCTCGATCTAGAGTCGATCAGGCAGGAGAGTCTGGAGACTACTTTTGGTTTGGGGCAGGGGCTGCCTGGACATGCTGCTTTTGTCGGCTCATCGATTTTTTTGGATGCCATAGACGAAGAACCCCGCCTATCCCTCAAAGACTCGGGCATTATTTCGAGCGGATTCGCTTTTCCTGTGCGTCGTGGTAATGAGGTCATGGCTGTCTTTGAGTTTTTTGGCGATGTACGCCAGAGACCGGACAAGTATTTTTTAAATGCAATCGAAGAAATCGGTGCTCATCTTGCTGTTTTGATAGATAAGCGCCAGACGCAGGAGCTGCTGGTAAGGCAGATTGCTCAAGAACAGGTTGTGATCGATTCGACTCCGGCCTTTGTCTTTTTTAAAGACCGCCGTAATCGAGTCATTCGTGTCAATCAAGCAGTAATCGATGCTCTGGGCATCAGCAACGAAAAACTCGTGGGCATGGACCTGGCCGATATTTTTCCGATGCAGGCCGAAGAATACTATCGTGATGATCTCGAGGTGATGTCTACAGGGCAGCCCAAGCTAGGCATTATCGAACAAGTAACCTGGACCGGGCGGCAAGAGGATCTGCAGTGGGTCTCCACTGATAAGGTGCCTTATCGCGATCATAATGGCCAAATAATAGGCATTATTGCATTTGCCGTAGACATCACCAAGCTCAAGGCAACCGAAGACCAGCTCTTGGCCAGCCAGCAGGATCTAGAGCTCAAGGTCGAGGAGAGGACCAAGGAGCTCGAAGAAGCCAATATTTTTTTCAATCTATCACGCGATCTTTTATGTATAGCCGATTCTACAGGGCATTTTAAACGCATCAACAAAGCCTGGTCGGAAAAATTGGGATATGCGCAAGAAGAGCTGCTGAGTCGGCCGTTTTTTGAGCTCGTGCACCCCGAAGACCTCAATGCGTCGATGGGTGCTCAGCAATATGTCCTCGATGGCAACGCGCTCTTTGAGTTTCAAAACAGGTATATCTGCAAGGATGGATCGATAATCTGGTTGCAGTGGTCGGCCGTCCGCAATCCAGACTCGGGCATGATATTTGGTGTCGCATATGATATCACCGATCGCAAAAAGGCCGAGGATGAGTTGCTGGACATCTCTCATGCCCTCAAAAATGCAGTGGAGGGCATTGCCAAAGTAGATGTCGATGGCCGTTATCTCTCGGTCAACCAGAGCTATGCCAATCTTTTGGGCTTTGAGCAGGAGCAGATGGTGGGCATGAGTATTCGTGATGCCATATATGGTGCGGATCTGGCCAAGTTCGATCAGTGTTTTAGCGATATGCTCGAAGCCAATAAGGGAGAAACGGAGCTATTAGGCCGGCGTTCGGATGGTCGTATCTTTCACGAGGCCATCACCCTGGTGAGGGTCAATGATAAAAGAGGCAAGTATACGGGGTTTTATATCTTTAACAAGGACATCTCCGTGCGCAAGGAGATAGAGGTTTCGCTCCAGCAGTCAGAAGCCCGATTTAATCAGCTTTCGGCTCATGTACCTGGTGGCATCTATCAATATGTGCATGCTGCCGATGGACGTGATTATTTTCCCTATATGAGCCAGAGCTGCAAGTCTATCCTCGAAGTAGATCCTGTAGACATCATGCGCGATCCTATGCTTGCCTACGAAAATGTCTATCAAGAAGACCTGCCAGGATTATTAGAAGCCAATCGTCAGGCCAATATCAACCTTGCGACCTTTTCTCACGAGTGGCGCATCCATCTGCCTTCTGGTGGCATGAAATGGGTACGTGCCACCAGTTCTCCTGAGAGACTGGACAATGGCGATATATTGTTTAACGGACTTTTGACCGATATCACCCAAGAGAGATTGTCCGAAGAAAAAATCAAACAGCTCAATGTCGACCTCAGTGAGCGTGTACAAAATCTGGCTTCGGTCAATAGCGAACTCGAAACACTTACACGCAAGCTCGAGGTGGCTTACGACGCGGCTTTAGAGGCGTCCAAGCTCAAGAGCGAGTTTGTCGCAAACATCTCGCATGAGATCCGTACCCCTATCTCTGCCGTGATCGGCATGTCCGAGCTATTGCTCGATAGTCCTCTTTCGGACGAACAAAAGCAACTGACCAATATGGTCAAAGACTCGGCAAAGTCGCTCTTGACCATCATCAACGACATCCTCGACTTTTCAAAAATAGAAGCCGGGCACATAGAGCTCGATATCATCGAGTTTAACCTATTAGAATTGATGGAGGATTGCGCTCTTTTATTGGCGCCAGCAGCGCGCAAAAAAGGCCTCAATCTCTACACCTGGATAGACCCGCGCCTGCCGCTATTTTTGCGCGGCGATCCAGTGCGTATCAGGCAAATACTGCTCAATCTCGCTGGCAATGCAGTCAAGTTTACCCGTAAAGGCGAGGTCTTGATCAGGGCTGACTATATCAACCAGGACAATGCCGGCGACAAGTGCAATCTCAGGATCACCGTAGAAGACACCGGCGTCGGAATGTCTGATGCGGCTCGCAGCCGCTTGTTTAAGCCTTTTGTGCAGGCCGATGGATCGACGACGCGCAAGTTTGGCGGTACCGGTCTCGGTTTGTCTATCAGTCGCTTGCTCGTTGATATCATGGGTGGTGAAATCGATTTTGCCAGCCAACTCTCCGTGGGTTCGTCTTTTTGGTTTAAACTGGCATTGGATCGAGCCAGCGATCACATCACCGTAGGGCAAAAGGTCTTTGCCAGCAAGTCGATCGCTCGGGCCGGGGGGGCCGATGGCGATCCTCGTCCACTGCTGATCGTAGCCGGCAGCAATCGACTTTGTAGTCTCTTGAGTGGTTACCTCGGTTATCTCGGCATTCCATGCGTCATAAAAAATTCTCTAGCCGAGTTTCGCCGTGCCATGACAGCACCGGATGAAGGCCCATCTAAATACCGTGCCTGCATCTATGATTTTTCGGCAGCTATAAAGCGCCACAATATTTCTGTCACGACATCATCTAGCCCTGCCAAAAATACCATCTCCGGCAGTTTCCTCATCAGACCCAACCCCATCGAGATAGAGGGGTTGATCAAAATGAGCGACTATCTTGAGGAGGCTGGAGCCAAAATCCCACTCCTTGTGCTTGGACTTGGAGATCTTTCAAGCGATGCGCGACTCAACAGGTTTCAGGATGTACCGCGGCTATTAAAGCCATTTAGGTTGAGCGATCTCGTCGTAGGCATCAAAAAGATACTCAAGTCTAGCGTCACAAACTCCGGCCAGGACTCAAGAGATCGAGCTTGTAATCTCGATGATTATGACGACTCCGGCTTGCATGAACAATTGCAGCAAAAGGTCCAATTTGTTGTCAAGGGTAGGGGCGATCCTGTCCAGGGCTCGCAACAGTCTGCTTTGCGTGTCCTTGTAGCCGAGGACAACCCAGTGATGCGCGAATTAGCCCTGAGGCAGCTGGAAAAGCTTGGCCTGGAGGCTGATGGTGTGGCCAATGGCAATCTGGCCGCCAGGGCTGCTGCTAGTGGTCGTTATGCCGTTATTTTGATGGACTGCCAGATGCCAGAGATGGATGGCTATGAGGCTACGATCAAGATACGCAAAGAAGAAGCCATGCATGGTGGACATATCCCTATCATTGCCATGACAGCTTCGGCAATGAGTGGCGACCGCGAAAAATGCATCGCGACAGGCATGGACGATTATCTGAGCAAACCAGTCAGTCGCGAGCAATTGATGCATGTTTTGGCACAGTGGCTGCCGTCAGACCTTTACAGTCTCAAAAGCAATATTATTAGCCGAGAACAAAAGGATCAGTCACCAGGGCCAGATTTGCAGCAGGCCAATGCGCCTGATAATGTAAAACTTGCAGATCCTGATCCGCAGATTTTAGAAGATCCCCCGATCGATCTGGATTCTTTGGTCAATCTCTACGGCGAGGATGGGCTGGAATCTTTGCTTGACAGCTTTAGGCGCGAATGCGAAGAGCTCATGGCAGGGATCAAGAGCAGCCTAGATGCAAATCAATATCTCGAATTGGTCAGACTGGCCCACCAACTCAAAGGGCTAGCCGTGGTCATGACAGCTCAAACTTTGGGCGACAAAGCCCTGGCTCTGGAGTCTCAGGGCCGAAAAGGACAGGGCGCCGACCAACCTTTGTCAGAGCTTTGCCAAAGCGTCGAAGCCGAGTTGGCAGCGACGCTCGCCTATCTCGATCGATGATTTATAATAAGCCGGTCTCTGCTTGTCGGAATATATATTGATCAGAGTCTTTATCATCATCTTTGCTGTGGCGGTACTCATTGCTTCGGGTGGTTTTTTTGCCATGCAAAACAGCCTGCCGGAGTTAGATGGAGTCAAGTCCATCCCGCAAATGGCATCTGCCGGTTCGGTCAAGTTTGATGCACGGCAAGTGCCGTATATCGAGAGCGCATCCGATATCGACGCTTATCGGATGCAGGGCTATATAACGGCTCAAGACCGTCTCTTTCAGATGGACATGCAGAGGCGAGCAGCTCAGGGGCTCTTGTCAGAGGTATTTGGTGCCAGCACGGTGCCTCACGACAAGTTGGTGCGTACCATAGGCATCAATAGAGCCGCCAAGCAGGAGCTCAAACAAGTCTCGCACGAGACCCTAGCTGCTTTAGAGGCCTACAGCCAGGGAGTCAATGCTTTTCTTGACGCTGCTGGCAGCAAAATGCCGATGGAGTTTTTGCTCTTTTCTTATAAGCCGCAACCATGGACTCCTCTCGATTCGATTGCGATCGCCAAATACAAGCAATACGAGCTAGACGAATCCTGGCGTTTGGACGATTTGAGGCAGAGGATCCTTGACAAAGCCGGAGCTCCCTTTGCTAGTTATCTCTTTCAGAGGACTTTTAGCGCACCACCAGCGGTGAGCATCAGGACAGATGCGGACAGACCCAGTCTAGCCAGTCTGCCTGAGCGTGAGAGCGATGGCATGTCTATCGGCTCTAATGCTTTTGCCGTAGGCAAAAAGATCGCTGCATCGCAAAATTCGCAAGCAGGCCACACGGCTCTTTTGGCTCTCGACAGACATGCAAAGCTGACGGCGCCTTGTGATTATTATTTGATTTCGATGCGCACTCCTACCATGCATGTTGCTGGGGCGAGTTGGCCAGGCATGCCGGGTGTCTTTGCCGGACGCAACGATGAGATAGGCTTTGCTGCGACCTCTTTAAAGGCCGATATGCAAGATCTCTTTCTCGAGCAATTTTCACCACAATTTCCCAATAAATACCGCACTCCTCAGGGATGGTCCACTGCAGAGGAAATAGTCGAAGAAATACCGGTGAGGTTTTCCAAAAACTTATTTTTTACCTCCAATCTTTTGCATAAAATCACGATCACCAGACATGGCCCTGTGCTAGCCAGGCAGGACGACAATGCAACGGCTCTGGCTTGGGCCGGACTCAATCTGCCTATACCGGAAAAATCTCATGGCTTGATCGAAGCAACTCTGATGATAAACAAGGCCGTCGATTGGCCCGGCTTTATAAAGATCCTCGATCAATACAAAGGGACGGCTTTTACTTTTACCTTTGCCAATAGGCAGGGCGATATCGGTATGGCCGAGGCTGGCGCAGTGCCTATTAGATTTAATCCGGACAAGTTTGGCAAGTTTGAAAATCTGCTTCTCAATCCTGGTTGGGCTAGTGCTGGCGATTGGGTCGGCCTGGCCAGCAATGCCGATTTTAGTCGTGTATACAATCCTGGCTCATCGTATGTGGTGGCTAACTCCTCCCCTGGTCGATTGCCACTCAATCTCAATACGATGCGTGGCGAGCGCATACAACAAGTCTTGATGGCACTCGCTCAAAAGAGCGGCACACGCAAGATCGATCTGAGCGATCTTGCTCTCCTGCAAGGTGACATGCAGGCTCCTTTGGCGGATCTTGTCAAAAGCACCATCGCCGAAACCGTAGGCAAGAGTGAATTGATAGATCAATATCAGATCAATGCTTTTGAAGTCTTGAGCAAGTGGGATGGAGTACTCTCGGCCGATAGCGAGGCTGCCGCCATTTATGAGTCGTTTTTACGAACAGTCATGAGGCGGATCATCGTGACTAGATTGGATGTGCAGTTGGCCAATGAATATTTTGATCGCTATCCTGCAGTATCCGATGTCGCAAGGCGGTTTTTGACCGAGCGCAGAGTGGATTGGCTGCCTGCAGAAGAAAGGACATTTAAAAACTTTGTCATAAGCTCGTTTGTGCAGTCTCTCAAGGACCTGCGCATGGCGCAGGGGAACGAAGCCAATGGACAAAATAGCAAAAAGATAGTCTGGGGCGATCTGCACCAGATGACGGTAAAGTCTATATTGCCAACCGAAGCTCCAATCTTGAGCGAGATAATGGCGCCATTTCGCAATATACCGGTTTTGCCTGTAGGTGGGGACGGCGACACAGTGGTGACCAATCAGGCCCTAGCCAGACGAGGATCATCCAGTTTTGCCTGTCAGCATGGCCCGACCATGCGTCTGGTCGTTGATATGTCTGATCAAGACAAGTTTTATCAAAATCTGTATCTGGGCCAGTCTGGTCAAGCAAACTCTGGCGCTGCACGTGACCAGCTCAATGCCTGGATGTCGCTCAAGCCTTTGCCGATGGCTTTTTCGACAGACACAGAAAGCAAGTTGTCTCAGCATAGATTGCTCTTTGGTGCTAGATGAGACTCGTCAATATATTTTTGAGCTTACTCTTATTAGAGCCAATGTTACAGCCATTTTTGCAAGTGCCCGTACTCGCGCAGAGCAAGGTCACCGGCGATACTTATGGGCCAGGATTAGGACTCGACGGCACGCGCAAGATGAAAGAGATCAAGCTCACAGATGATGCAGGATCTGCTCCTCGCAAGTTTGACGGTCTGCATATAAAAGACGTTTTTCCTATTGTGACATTTAACTATACGCCACCGAATCCGGTGGCTCTGCAAGGGATGCGCATCGACACTCTGACCGATCGTGCTAAGCAGATACTCGGCTATAACCAGTTTGTTGTCTATCAAGGCAGCGATTTTGCCAATGCTGCGACCATGTATCGCAATCTCAAAGCCGAAAACCGTCCCAATCTAGTCACCGCTGACGCGATCACTCATTGCTATTTTTCACAGATCAATCTAATCACGGTCAAAGTCATAGAAGGATATCTTTTTGAGAGACTCGAAGCTTTTTTGAGCGCTTTGATCCAGGCTCAGATCAAGGATTACCGTCAGACTGAGTTTGCCGAGGTCAAAGACGACATACAGCGTAATCTGGCTTATGCTATCGTCGCCTTACGCCTGCTCAAGCCCGACGTCAAGCTCCCCGATCTTGGAGGCGCTACAGATCTGGCTCTTGCCGAAGGCAAATTGATCGAGCAAGGCAAAGTAGCGCGATCGGTTATTTTTAACCGTCTCGAAGACTATGGCTTCTATGTGCCAATCGGTTTTTATGCCCGCACAGAGCGTGCCGCTAGATTTTATAAGGCTCAGGTATTTTTGAGTCGCATGAGGTTTCAGTTCGCCGACCTTACAGACAATTCGGAGACCGGTGGTGGCAACGCTTTTAGACGCGCCATCCTCTTGTACCGGGCAATCGAGCTAGGCAGGGTCAAGTCGGCCAATGGTGAGTCCGTACCGCTCTTAAAGCTCTGGCAGGAGATATTTGATGTGGCAAACGTGCTTTGCCAAAATCAAAGCACACTGGGGCAGACTGTCTATCCCAGCGACATGAAAAATATGTTTCAACGGCAGAGTCTCGATATCGGCGATGTCCTGAAGGCCCTCGGGCAGCCGCTCTCTCGCGCCCGCATGCTGTTGGCCGTCAAGAAGCAGCGTCCGCAAGGGCTTAATAGCACGAGCATTTTTCAGGTAAATAGACTCAAGCTCGAAGAAGAAAATGCTACCTCGATGCGTTTGCTACCTCAAATAATTCCGACTGAGCTGGACTGGCTCAAGCAATTGACCAACAACTTTAAAGAAGAGTCGAGCGATAATCCCTTCAATCCTCTTTCTCTTTTTATCCTCTATGCCTGGGGCTCTGGCCAGGCCAGCAATCTATTGGCCGCTGATGCCGAAGGTCTAGAGCAGAGGCTTGCCTCGGAGATGCGATTGGTCGATCAGGTGCCCGCGCTCGTCAGCGTTATGGGGACTCGCAAGGTCGACCCATCTCCCACTGCTGAGGTCAATCTGGTCGATAGACGCTGGGCTCTGATCACGGAGTATTTTAGGCCTTACCGCAAAAACGTACAGCCGGCCTTTAACTCAGAGGCCTGGGCCAATCAACGTCTGTGCAGTGCCTCGGCGGCCTATTTGGACTCATATCTTGCAGTGCGCAAGGCCAAGGGCGAGGCTGCCAAAAACGTAAGCGAAAGCCCTAAGCCAAACAATCGACCCTCCAATTTTCACTACCTGGAGCCCTGTCCTGAGATGTATCGCAAGATGGCGGGATTTTTGCAATATACCGAGTCTGAGTTGACGAGGCACTCTGCCTTTCCAGATGATGAACGTGGCTTGTTTAACGACTTTTCTCGTCTATTAGGTCGTCTGGCTCAGATCAGCGATCGCGAATTGTCCAATGAACCATTGCCGGTAGTCGATTTTAATCTGCTTGCCAATATAGATAAAGTGCTGGAGCCAATCGACAGCGATTGGGCTGGCAGCATGCACCTTTCAGGTGCCAAGCAAGGAGCCAATCTGGTTTTGTCCGATCCTTCAGAAGTATTTTTTGTCATGAATACGACCAAGGGTGCCTATCTCACCCGTGGTGCCATCTACTCATACTTTGAGCTGCAGGGTAATGCGCTTAAGAACGAGCATATCTCACGTAAAAAAGCCTTTGGTTTTTTGCGACCGCCATCCTGGGTAAGTCGTTATGCCTTTGCCAGGGAAACGCCAGAAAGTCCCGATAAGGCAAAGGCTCCGGGCCAGACTCCAGTTCAAAATAGAGGAGCGATCAAACAGTGATTTTTTGCAAATACCTTATCTGTCTCTTTGCCTTTCTATCACTCACTGCTGCATCCAATTTCTGTCTTGCGGCCAATCCTGCAAATACAGATTTTGCACCAGAGGCACCATTGAAAGTACAGATGCGAGATCTGGATGAGTGCTTGTCTCGCACCCGACGCGCTCTGGAGGATATCGGGCGCGAGGCGGGACGGCGGCAGCAGCCGCGGGGCATGTATCCTAGCGGCTACGCCATGAATCCTCTGAACGGCAGTGACACCGGATGGCCCATGATCTGGCAAGATGCCCAAAGCACGGATACACCATATCTGGTGCCTCGTAAGGATTGGCTGGAAAAGTCTGCTAGTCAACTCGACGATCTATTGGCCCGGGCTAGAGTGCTCGAGGCTTTGATAGATAAGGATGTGGCCACCCTCAAGGATCAAGATCAGAAAAAATATGAGAAGGCCAGAGTCGAGCTGGATGTGGTTGGGGATGCGCAAAAGCAATTGGAGGCAGGCATTGCTGATTTGAAGAGCATAATCGCTAAGCCCGATCTATCAGGTAGTAATGTCGATTTGGGCCGCCGGACCCACGCTTTATTGACCATTTTGAAAGGTATGTCCAAGAGCGCAGACAATGCCTGGGATTTGTTGCATATCCGAAATGATAATTAAAGGCCGTCTTGTCAAAGTTCACCTGCAGGAATAACATTGCAGGACTTGAGCTAGGTAACCAAATTCCCGTCGGGGCGCATCTTAAATGTTTCAAGACGAAACCACCCTTTTAAACACTCTCACGGTTTCGAGAACCGCGCTGGGGCCAAAGCATCCAACCGCTATCAAGCATCTCGACGAGCTTTGCCGCTTTTATCTGCATACGGGCGCCGAAGCAATAGATAAAGCCGAGTTTTATCTTGAGCAGCAATTGGATCTCCTCAAGGAGATCGGTGCCGACTACCATATCATCAAGCATGTCGTGCAATCGCTATCATGCGTCTACGAAAAACGCGATGAAAAGCTCCGTGGCGAAAAGCTGTATCTCTGCCTTATGCGCAGGCAAGAAAAGCTATATGGTGCCACCCATGAGACTACGCGGGACGCCTTGGACAAATTGGCTGGATACTATTATCGTACCGGGTCATTTTGCCAGGCAAGATCAGCCTGGGAAGAATTGGTCGACTTGACCGAGAGCGCTCTGGGCCATGAGCAAGTCTTGTATGCTCAGGCGGTAGCACCAGTGCTCAGCGATCTGGCTGCAGTATTGGGACGCATGGAGCTACGCGCGGACCAGATAATCGCCCTCGAAAAGCAGGTACGCATCCTCGAAGCGGCCGGCAACGCTAATGTCGCCCTGGCTAGTGCCCTCACGCGTCTTGCCGATGTATTGATCTGCCTGCATGATATCGAGCAGGTCGAGTCTCTCAATGAGCGTGCTGAGCTTTGCTATCGCCGTGCTCTGGATATTCTTAAAGCATACGATCGTATGATCGGAGCCAATGCTGCCGAAAAGATGACAATCAGCAATCTCGAGAGCAGGCTAAACGGCCTGGCTGTTTTAGTCTGAGCCCAGCCAGACTAAGGCTCTTTAAAAATTTTGCCAGGGATCCTTTTCTTTATCTTTGTCTTGCTCTTGTCTATCCCTGGTTTTTTCGGTCTCGGCAGGCTCGTCGTGCTTTTCTTGAGCCTTTTTATCGACTTCGATCAGAGGGCCTCTGGCAGGATGATTGCTAGTCTTGGGCGGTTTGGAAATGTTCATCGGGCGATTGAGCTGCAGATACTGAGCCAATGCCTTGTGGCTGTCTAAAAGATCGAGACGCAAGCGACCGTCGGGATCTTGATAATACTGCTGCAGGATCTGCTCAAACCGCCAACCATTGTTTGCTAATTTGTTTGCACCGTTTTGGCTCAAGCCGCGGGACCCATTGCCAGGCCCTCTAAAAGTAAAGTCCCAATTGTTGCCGTTTTCTCTTATGTCCAAAATACCTGCCGTGTCAAAATTGAGCCAGCGAGCAAGGACCTTGCCGTCCACATCACGGCTGCCCTTGGTGCCGAGGACCTGGACCGAGACTGCATTGAGGTTGGCGTCGTATTGCTTGACTGATACGCCTGCTATGTCTTTGACGCCAGTGATTTTTTCGAGCAAGTGCTTGGACACTGATTTTTTGCGGATATTAAAGTTGGACTGGTCATCATCGCCCACCCAGGCCCGATAAAAGCCGGCCTTGACGCGACCGGAGTCTTTTAATACCAGGCCGCTCGTGGATTTGACTGCTATATAGGTCGATTTGGCCTCTGCTGCCATGCCTTTATAGGCCTGGTCGCGCACGTCCGGGACCAGATCAAAGCCCTCGCTCTGCCATTTGCTGTTTTTGCCCAGGTGAGCCGACGCATAGCTGCGCGCTGCCACCGCCTGGCATTTGAGAGCCTCAAGATGCCAGCTCGATGGCATCTCGGAAGGCACAACACCCAAGAGATAGTCTTCTAGATCCAGGACGTCTATAGCATTGAGAGAGCCATTTTTGACTAGCAGCTCCAAGGAGCCCCTGAACCAGCCCTTGGACCAAAATCTATAGTCTGTGGCAGCAATGGTGATGCGTTTGTCGATGGGCCAGCTGTAGCTCTCGCCTGTGGATAGCTCGGTGATCTTGCCAGGAGTGACGGCATAGATGAGTTGGGGTTTGATGGGAAAGACCGGTTGGTTGTCGATGAACATGCTGCCATGGGACCAGATGGCAAAACGCACCACTGGGGCGCGAGTCGCCAGACCGATGCGGATTGGGATCAGCATGCCAACCTGATAGGGCGAAAAGCTGAGGACCTGGCGCGTAGTGGCCTTATGCCCAGGAGCTGTCGAGGTGGTTTTGGCCAGGGCCGACAAGGCTGGATCGAGCAGTCCGGCGAGCAATGATAGCGTTACCATCGCGATTGGTGCTCTCATGCAAATCTGGGATTTTGCGCTCAATTTGTAAAACCTGCTCTAAGCCCGTGTGAGGAGCGCCTTAAAAATACGGTGTATTTTAGCAAAATACGGCCGCCCTCTGGCATAGCTCGCTAACAGTGTTACTATGATCCGTATGAAAAAACTCTTGATCGTCGATGACGAAGTGGATATCGCCGCCAGCATCCAGTATCTCTTGACCCAGGAGGGTTTTGCTACCATCCTGGCACATGATGGCAATAAGGCCATGCAGATGTACGAAAACGAAAAGCCGGATCTCATCATCCTCGACCTGATGATGCCGGGGATCGATGGCTACGAGGTCTGCAGACGGATAAGGGCAAATGACAAGCGCACGCCCATCCTGATGCTGACTGCACGTACTTCGGAGATAGATACTGTAGTAGGCCTGGAACTGGGTGCAAATGATTACATCGCCAAGCCAGTCAGGCTGCGCGAACTGGTTGCCCGAGTCAAGGCGCATTTGCGCGAGTCTCCTCAGGTGCAGGATCATGGCAAGGGCATCAGGCTCGGAGATCTCGCCATAGACACCGAGAGTCGCACTGTTACAGTCGGAGATCGCCTCATCGACTTGACCTTCAAAGAGTTCGAATTACTTTTGGCCATGGCCAGGCAGCCCAATCGTGTTTTTTCTCGCGATCAGCTCTTTGCTCAGGTCTGGGGCTCTGATTTTTTAGGCGAGTCACGCACGGTCGATGTGCATATCAGGTATCTGAGAGAAAAATTGGAAGCCAATCCCAGTCAGCCTAAGCACATATTGACAGTCCGTGGCGTGGGATATCGTCTGGTCTGGGACTAGAGATTAATTATCGCCGAGCGTAATTTTCCCAGTGACTTACAGGGTATGAATTAATAGACTGTAATCGCAGGGCTTATTGGCGTCTCAAACTTATGGACTCTATGCAAAACGGAAAGATCTTGTTGATTGGCGTCAATCTGGCCGCCAGCGTGCCGCTATTGATTGCCGGTCAAGCACAGGCCCAGAGTCCTGGCCAGTCTCAAGCTACCGCGTCCAGCACTTTGGCTGAGACACTCAAGCATGTCGTCGCTGACAAGGCTGTGGCCAAGAGCCTCGATAGCACATCTCAGACTCCAGCTCTTAAGTCGCCGATGCATTCGGGATCTCTTTATGGAGCTGGTGCTCGCAGCAAATCCATCGAGGATCTTTCTGCTCCGAGGGCAATGGAGACACGCAATACCATGGGCAATGCCATGGGGTCCATCGACGGCACCAAGCTCCGCCCCTTTAAAGCCAATCGCAGATTGCCCAGCGCGGGAGATCTTGCGGTACAGACTCCACAATTGGACAATACTACGCAGGCCAGCCCTCTGAGTGGCAGCGTCAATCAGTATTATTCGCCTTTTGCTGCCAGTGGCCTTAGCAATATCAAAGACCAGGCTCGCAACAGGCTCAAACAAGCTGCGAGCGCTGCCACCAGATTTGAGCACAAGCCCGCCAGTCGTGTCACTGCCAATGCCAGTCCTGCTACGCCAGGTCAGGTCGGCCATCCATGCGCTCCAACCGGCGTCCCCAACATGTCTACCTCAAACAATATCTCCAGCGATGCTCTCAACGAAGAGCAAGAGATGAATAGCCTTGCCAACGAATTGAACAATGACAAGCAAATCTTTGATGGCTTGCACAAACAAGCTGCCCTCGAGAATGCAGCCAGTGCCAGCCATGCAGGTCCCGCGCCATTTCCTCTCAATCTCATCCCCGAGGCCTCTCTCAAGCAGTTTCTCGGTGGTGGGCACAATGCTGGTGCTGCTCACCCTAGTCCTGCCTCTGGTTTAGGCGCAGGATCCAATGCCAGTGCAATGGGTGCGCCTGCCTCTGCCCCCAAGCAAGCCAGTTATTTTGGCTCCTGGAAGCAAGGACAACCCTCTAGCGGATCTAATTTTGCTAGCGCTCATGGCCACGGCAATCTTGCTCCTTCAGGCTTTCATACCAATATCAACGGATCAGGTGGGGCTAAGTCCTTTGCCAAGGCTTATTCACCCATAGCCTATCGCAAGGGAGCCAAGGGCAAGTTGGCTACCACGGTCTCCCAGATCAAGCCCTCTCTCAACCAGAGCAAGGGCGGGTCTGCAAACGCCAGAGCTCAGACGCGTCCCTCCATGTCTGTGGCCACCTATGGCCCCTATGTCTCCAACCCCAGTCTCTGATACTGTCCAAAATATTGCTGTTTCGTGTATAAACTGGTAATCCGCCATAGAGGATCAGTCGTGCACGGTGATATCGATAGCTTTATACAGGCAGGTTTCGACTCCTTGAGTCGCAATGAGCTCGTCGATGCCCTTGCAAGCTTTGCATCTGCTCGGGATTTATTGTGCGGCGAAGCGGATCAGTCACTGCTGGAGCCAATTGAGCGTGATGCCCGGCTGGCGATCGTCTGTACTTATCTAGGGCATGCGTATGCTCTCAGCGAGGATCCGCGCGCTCAAGACACATTGCATCAAGCTATCGAGATTGCTGGCCGGTCCCAAAATCTGTTTGCACCTGTAGAGTTGCAAGCTAGATTGTTTCTTGCGGAGCATTATACAGACAAGGGCTTATATGCTCGTGCTCTGACTCAGTTTGATATAGCCTACAATCTAGCTGCTTTTTTGCATGACAAAACAGCCATGGAATTGTCCGCTGGTCATCTTGGCTCGATCTGCCTCTACACGTCTCGACTGGAGCAGGCTTGCGATTGGTTTTTGGTGGCACTGGAGCTTGCTGGTGATGATGGCGCCAACAAAAAGGTCTGGCTCGGTAGTCTTGGCTTGAGCTTTAGCGAGCTAGGGCAATACGATCGCGCCATCGACTATTATCAGAGCGCATTTGCTGTGGCGCAAGATAGTGGAGATAGGGAGACCATGTCTATTTGTCTCGGAGCTCAGGGCAATGCGCGATTTGAGCAAGATCGTTATGACGAGGCCCAGATGCTCTACGAACAAGCGCAGGAAATAGCCACCGCATGTGGTGATAGGCGCCGTCTCAATGTCTGGCTTGGTAACCAGGGTATTGCCTTGTTGAGGCAAAACCAGCCGCAAAAGGCCAGCGAAAAAATCGAACAGGCGATTGCCATAGCCCGCCAGGACGCTGACTTGCGCAGTCTCGCCGCTCATCTGGATAGCCTCTCCGAGTGCAAAATAGCCAAAGGTGAAATGCAAGGTGCATTTGCTGCCGAATTGGAGGCACTGGACTTGTCGCGTCAGGTCTTTGATCGCCTGGGAGAGCGGATCTATTTGACAAATCTCGGCAAGATCAAGGCTAGAGGTGGAGAACTCAATCCAGCCTTTGCCTTTTTTAAAGAGGCTGTCGATCTCTTTGA